>JAABUK010000695.1_pt1 | contig 68869 bp, 66 predicted proteins | sample 5559141 | NCBI WGS metagenome assembly JAABUK01 (sample SAMN10711869, study PRJNA513367) | rock metagenome | isolation source: Antarctica rocks | place: Antarctica: Victoria Land, Pudding Butte nord | collected 2016-01-03 | reverse complement strand
TTCATATTTAGGCCCATTCTCAGGGGCATTCTACATAGTCTTCTAGACAGTCAATTCTATCACTTTGATTGTACTCAATTCGATTCTACACAGACAAAAAGAGCTATTTCAGCCATTTGTCTGACAAAACTGTTGGTGAGCTCAAGGGATACTACCTACTGCTCGTGATGATGGAGAAAACCGACATGGCTGTGAAGACCGGCGAAAGAGTGCAAGCTGCACAGCCTCGTGCATATCAGCTGGAGCTTTTCGAAGAGAGCATGAAGCGGAACGTGATTGTTACGGTGAGAACGCTGAAAGGACTCCGAATCTAATGGTTTCCCTGATTATAGCTTAGATGGACACCGGCAGCGGTAAGACACAAATGTAAGTCACACCAGAACGAGACAGGTGATCCTAGGGACGAACTGCTTCATGACGGAGTCCGATTCTATCCATTGACAAGTCCTTGACAGAGCCAAACTACGAATTGAAGCAGAGCTAGAGCGTTGCTCACCTGAAAAGGTAGAATGATCTCGTACTTACTATCCCGCCACTTGCAGGCTTACCTTTCAAAAGCTGGTGTGGTTTCTCGCTCCGACGGTAGTCCTTGCAGAGCAGCAGCACAAATATCTTACCGACCAATTACCAGCTTACCAAAACAGGTTGATTTGTGGAGCAGACAATGTTGAGCATTGGAGTTCTTCCGCGATATGGAATTCGGTCCTGCGAGACATGAGGATCGTGGTTTCGACGTCGCGAATCCTGCTCGACGCATTGGTGCACGGCTTTGTCCGAATGAGTAGGATTGCGTTGCTTGTTTTCGATGAAGCACATCATTGCATGAAAACTCATGACACGAATAGGATCATGCAAGAGTTTTATCATGTCTCTTCTCTTCCTGGTGATGTCGGAGCACGCCCTCACATATTAGGCCTCTCAGCAAGTCCGATCACCAACGCAAAACCTGGCGCCCTCGAGAAGTTGGAGCAGAACCTGAACGCTATCTGCAAAGCCCCAACAAGGCACCTCGAGGAGCTCCAGCTTTATGTCCATCAGCCACAAATGTGCAAGCTGGTGTATGTGGACGCAATTGTGCCGGCTTCCCAAGCGTTGCAAAGGTTGGAGCAGCTGGTCATAGATTTCGATTTTTCTGAAGATCCATATGTGAGATACCTGAAAAGAGATGAAAGTCCGCACAGCCAAAAGAGGCTCCAGAAAACCCTAATGACTGGCTCTACGGACAGTCTCAAACAATTAAAAGCTTTGCTTCGCCGCACAACAGAGCTCCACCACCAAATTGGGGAGTGGGCTTCCGCGTATTTCCTTCATTCCTGCGTTCAAAAGATGCGGGAGAAAGTGGAACGTCGCGCCAACATGGTAGCCTCTATGGAAATGGAAGAGGAGGTCTTTCGTTTTCAGCTCTTGTCCGCCGTCGCTGGGGAGAGACGTGATGCGCCTCACTCGAAGACCGTAGAGTTCAACATTTCTCCGAAAGCAACGTCGCTATTGAGATACCTTAATGCGGAGTACACCGAAGATGTGACAGGTATCATCTTCGTCAAAGAAAGAAGCACTGCCGCAATACTCGCACACCTGATTTCACAGCATCCTATGACTCGGAAGTACATAGCAGAGCCCTTTGTTGGATCCTCGAATTCTGCACGGAAAGAAACGCTGGTAGATCTAGCTGACATCAAGGCCCAGAATGTCGCTCTTGCTGACTTTAGATCGGGGAAAAACAACCTCCTAGTGTGTACCTCCGTTATGGAGGAAGGTGTGGACATTAGTTCGATGAATCTGGTGATTCGTTTTGATGAGCCAGCGAACTTCAGGGCCTTCATCCAATCCAGAGGGCGTGCCCGCATGGTCCAGTCAAAGTTCGCTCTGATGTGTGGAGAAAATGATCCAGCCGGAAGTTACCTCAAGTGGAAATCGCTGGAGTTAGACATGAAATCGAAGTACATGGATGAAATGCGGCAAATCACACAACAAGTCGAGGACGAAGAGATGGATGAGGTGTACGATGAATATCTCTCCGACGAGAACACGGGGTGAGAAATAATTTGAACCTCCAGGTAAATAGGTAGCTAACATGGTGAAGGGCACGTCTGAGCATTCATGATGCAAAAGGCCATCTCGAGCATTTTTGTGCATGTTTACCAACAGTGCCGTATGCCGATACACCTCGACCAGAGTACATCTTGGAGTCTCTGCCATCTGATCAGTTCAGGGCAGATGTCGTCCTGCCACACAGTGTCAATATTGCGCCACGTAGGGTCAGCGGAAGATACGAGTGGTCTAGCCGGAAAATGGCCACAAAAGATGCGGCACTCCGGGCATATGCTCGCTTGTACGATGCCAGACTTATCAACCAGAACCTTCTACCGACAGCTCTTCCAGATCCCGTCGTGCTTGGAGCAGAAGTTGAGACTGAAGAACAGAGTGTGCTTTGTGTGAGAGATCGCATGAATCCCTGGAATCGTTCTTTCGAAAGTCGAGAAGGTGCTGGTGGACAAATACTGAGAATCCGCGCTCACTTCATGGGAGAGGAAGAACTTCCATTTCTATACTTCCTCGTGCCGGTGGAATTCGACATCTCAATGGCCTTCCGGATGTTTTGGACTAACGAGCAGGCTATCAACGTTGAGATTAGTCAGAAGCGCCTGGTAGGTGACCTTTTGCAAGACCACGAATTTCTGAGTCTTGCTCGTTTGAGCACACAACGATTGTTTGAATCAGTCTTCCTGAGGAAGATGCAAATGCGAAGTGGGGTGACTCAGGTGTTCCCATTCCTTGTCATGCCATTCTTGGAAACCACCTCGTTGCAGAAGTGGCTCACTACATGCACCAACGACACGTCCGCTAAAAATGTGGACGAGCTGCGACCAGAACAGGGGTTAATTCGACTGAAGAGCTGGCCTAAAGAAGCCCGTCCGTATCTGTTTCGCTCATGGGTGGTTAGGGCTCGTGAAAACCATCGCATTCACGATTCAGATAGCTTGCCGCAGCCAGAAAGCGAGGAACTCCATTTTGAGGTCAAAAGACTACCCAAGCGACTCAATTATTTGCATCGGCCCAACTCCAAGGACTTCAATACGGCAATCGAATTTGTTCCAGCAGCCGACTGCTATGTCAGCCGATTCCCACCAGCTTATGCAAAGCTCATGCTGCTTCTCCCTTCGATATTGCACAAAATGGAACTCAGAAAGGTGGCGATGGCTTTGAATCAAGACCTGCTAAAATCCATTGGCTTTCAAAGTCTTGAGCTAGTAGAGACCGCCATTTGCGCGTCCGCAGCAAGTGAGAGCAATAATTATCAGAGGCTTGAACTGATCGGAGACAGCATTTTGAAATTCTGGACATCTGCCCAAATTTTTGCCCAATTTCCGGGATGGCATGAAGGGTACTTGTCAAGAGGAAAGGATAGAGTTGTTTCGAACTCTCACTTGTGCCAAGTAGCTATAGAGCACGGACTGGACCAATACATCCATACCGCGCCTTTCGCAGGTTCTCGATGGAAGCCGCCGACCGTTGAGCTCACAACCGGGGATGAGGCAGTGGCGCCACCGCGCAATATCTCCAGTAAGGTTCTTGCTGATGTTGTCGAGGCCTTGCTAGGAGCATGCTTCTTGGATGACAAAGACGAACAGGAGCGGACCGTCAAAGTAAAGGCTTGCCTTACAATACTCTTAGCCGGTACATCCTGGAGATCACCGATGGAAAATGCTTCAATCTTGAAGAGATCCGTTCCGAAAGAGACTTCTACCTTCGATAACTTTGGTGCCCTGACAGAAATTACTGGCTATTCCTTTGGTAACGTAATTCTGCTCATCGAAGCGCTAACGCATCCGTCACACCCTCCAATTGGGATTCAAGGATCGTACCAGAGGCTAGAGTTCCTTGGTGATGCAATCCTTGATTTTATTGTGGTTGAGGCGATGTCGAGGCAGCCTCGCGAGATTCCACATTTCATCATGCATCTGAATCGGGCGGCCGTTGTCAATGCGCATCTATTGGCCTTTTTCTGCCTTCGAACCAGCCTCGAGCAAAATCGCGTGGAGGTGATAGCCGATGGAAGTTTCGGCGGAGATGAGCTTAGAACAACCAAAAGGCAAACGTACCTGTGGAAATTCATGAAGCACTCTGGCAAGCGAGAGCTGCTGCAAGCTCAGAAAGCCTGCGCCAAGCGCTACGACGAGCTCAACCTCAGAATTAGTGAGGCTCTCGACCACGGCAACAGCCATCCGTGGCATCTTTTGCTGAGTCTTAATGCTGAAAAGTTCTTCTCTGACGTTATCGAGAGTACTCTGGGAGCCATTTTCATTGATTCTGAGGGCGATTTGCAGGCTTGTCAAGAATTCCTTGAAAGACTTGGATTGCTCAGATACCTCCGCCGTCTCATGGCGGGAAATATCGATGTCATGCACCCAAAGGAGAGACTTGGTATCGTAGCGGGCAACTCCAAAGTCAGCTACGTTTCAGAAAGAAACATGGTCGATGATGCAGCGCAGTACTCTTGCACGGTCTTCATCAATGAGGAGCCCGCGGCAACGTCTACAGATGAGAATAGTAAGGCAGCGTCGGAGGCGAAAGTTGCCCAAGATGTTATTGCGTTAGTCTTAAAGCGGAGGGGCAAGTCTATAGTAGAGGGAAGGGAGGAGATAAAACGCGTGAAAAAGGACCTGGTGTCGCTAGTTGATCACCCTGAAGAAGGTCCACAGCAAGGTGTTTGGGGGGGGGGGTTAAATCCAGTTTGTGGTGTCCGGGGGACATGGTCCACATCCTGGACAACCGATAGACAATAGATAGAGAGAAGACGAGTGAGAGTTGGGGATTCTAGCTTCGATACCCAACCCTAAACCTCGTGAATGCGAAATACTATCGCCCAGCCTGAAACTGTCATGCCGCCAGCAGACTTCACACGGCCAAGGGACCTTGCTCCCTCGGTGCTCCCCTCTGCTCCTTCAGAAGCGGCCGTGCTCCCTTTCTCGATCGAAAACGGCAATTGCCTATCCTAAGTTAAGGATGTATATATATATCGGGTTTCGTTTATGTCTTGGTGGGGGGGTTGTTATGGTTGGAGGCGCTGCTCCTTTGGGATCAGTTGGATCGAGGAGATCGGGAGGGCTAGAAAGCAGTAGGGCATTCAAGTGCAGTCACCTTGCAGAAATGTGGCCCATGCCCTCAATCTACTGCATCAAGATATAGTTAGGGGTTCTTCAAAGTCAAAAGATATATTCAAGAAGCCATAAGATCCTATCCATGCTAAGATAATATGTAAAGGTCGAAGAAGAGGTCGTAGCTAACGAGGCTTGATGAGATAAAAAACAAGCACCACACAAGATCTCGTATCGCCAACCTCAATTCCCCCCTGCTTGTCATATCGTGAATCGCGTCAAGAAAGAACGTTCCTCGGATAATTCCACGTCACCAGTCGCGTCCTTGACCGCTCTTCCGGATCTTCGACTTGTTGAAATAGGAGGAGCTTATCAAGACTTGGAGTTTTAGTGGAGTGAAAGTGGGGCACCAGCTAGATTGGGACCCGTTCGAGATCCGCAGAGTAACGAGGTGAAGGACTTTGACCCTTGTACAAAAGCAGCTTGTTAGAGAGCTTGAGATCATCGTCGCCCAAGCTGAAAATTGTAGAGCGGCTTGCGCTGAGTTGCTAGCACGGAGATACGCGATCTCTCTGTCGCCGGATATGTCTTGTTTCGGGGAGGCAGGTCAGACGAGGAATACAACCTTGTTCGCTAGCCTCCGATCAGAATCACGGAAGTCAATCATGATGAGAAACCCTATAAGTATGCGCCTTGGTCGATGTCGGTTGACTGTGGTTCAGTGGTGATCTTCTTTGCAACCAAGTTTCGTAGCAACCTCTCAGCCCTACTGCCTAGCCACCCTGTATCCTTGGGCGGTTCCCTTTTCCTGGGGTATTCTCGGACTGGCGCTGAGATTTGATAACTGGGGAGGCGAGGAAAGCTCTGCAGGCATTACAACATCCGATCCGGGTAGTTCTGCCGCGAAGTTCTGACCAGATTGCGGTCTCGAACAAGGCTTTAATGAGTCCCTCTGCGAGTGGGGCGGCATCTTATAATCGCCTTTTGCATCAGGACCTTGCCAGTAATGTGGAGGAGGACTGTTAAATTTTGCCGGATCGTCATTTGGTGAATTATGTGAATATCGCGGGTTTTGCATGCCTGGGGTCATAGACCCCGGTCCGCCGCCATACTTGTACCTGTCATCAATAACCGAACCATCCGCTCGTTGAGGTAGATACTGTTGAGGCTGTGTGCCTGGGGTGATAGGAGGCGTGACGAGGGAGCTTCTCACTGAAGGTGGCGACATGTATTGCTGGTAATGGCTCTCCTCCACAAATTCGACTTTCTTCAGCAGCCGATCCACCAAGACCTTATGTGCATTCTTCAAGTTCTTCTTGACAAATCCTGTCATCATGATGTTGCACCGCATATCGACTTCTTCGCGGAGATACAAGCCGTCGCGTGGAGTATCAACCCCAAGCTCCCGGGCTTCTCGAGGTTCTCCTGGCATATTGCCTCCAACAGACCACTTGGCTTTGATATCCAGGCCGGTAGGAGCGTAGCAATGCGTTTGGAGTCCAACCGGTCTGTCGAAGAAACATGCTTTGTACTTGACTAGGCCCTTCACACCTGGCAGATAGGATACCCTGTCCGTGATCTCGTACCAAATGCAGTGGTATTCATCAGCAGGAGCATTGTTATGCGGCGAGGTTCGTTCGAAGCCTATGACCAGCGGATTCAGCTTGATCATGATGCCATGATCGTGTAGCTCATCCAATGCGATCTGCCGAGTTATCTGCGGAGGAAGAGGAGTGATATTGGTGTAGACGGTTCGCTTCGACATACTCATTGCTGGCATCAAGACGTTGTAGATGAGCTTCCGATCTGGTAGGCCGACGACTGCTGTGAAGGAGACCAAGAGCAGATGTACTTTCCAGACAAGAGACGTGGGCGTCTTGATGGGAGCGGTGCGTATCCGTGCGCTCGAGGTCCAGCCCTAAACCACCGGATCTTCCTAACCGAGCAATCAGCGGCGCTTGACCTTTTCGATGTCCGTCAGCGGCCATAATCAGTTAGTCAGTTGCTTAACGGGCATCCTCCTCGGACCACCAATGTCCCGAAGAGGAGGATCACCACTAGGAAGACCACGAGGAAGACCACGAGGAAGACTACCGGTACTGCGCCTCAACTGTTTGACGTTGCACCATGCCGACTCCGGTACACACCCGATATTGATAGCTCCTTACACCAGCATCCTGTAACCTCGAGCAGGCCAGTGCCGGGGCTCTCGCGAAACATTCAGTTCTATTTCGGCCACTGCAGAGCATACGGAGTACCAAACAGCTGCTTTGGTCATGATGTATGCTTCGCCTAGTCATCTTCGCGCCGACGGTGAACTAATTGTTGCCTCAGTCCAGCCTGCCTCAGTCATGACAAATTTATAGCTATGTTGGTAATATCGTACTTATTCTGAGAGCTGACATTCTTTGACGGAACGCCGTACTCAAATTTGGAAAAGCTGGCTATAGATCCACATTTCGCACAGGATATAAGAAGAGAGATGTTCCTGCTCAGTATCGTCTCTCTTCCATAGCATCCAAGTTACCATCATCATCCAGTCCAAGGGCATACACATTCACTCCTCAACCTGAATCAACAATTTTGAGAAAACAACATCTGCTTCTTCATCGCACATCCCTCTTACGGAATGCATTTCTCTACTATCACTTGCGTCGCTCTCACGCTTGTCGTCAGCTCCATTGCGGGCCCTCTCGCCGCTCGTCACGAAAATGTCAAAAATCCCAGAGATTATCAAGCCGACGAGATGACTCAAATTGACGACGACAAACCACTGCAGCGGATCTGTACACACCTCAATACACAGAACAAAGGATGCGTTCGCTACACTCGAGGATTCGATGTGACGGGCGTCGTAACCGAAGTCGATCTGACCTTCCCCCAAGTGAAGAATGCTTGCGACTGCATCCAGGAATGTCTCTTACGCCCAACGACTTGTGCGAGCTACGTGTATAAGTTCTCGACTGCGGACAGTGTCAGGGCTGGTCATCGTACTTGCACGCTATACTCCCAATTCAATCTTCCCTCTACGGTCAATATCCAGATCAACGTCAACGCCAGTCAGAATGTTGCGCTCCTTCAGCCTGGGAACAACCCCCAAACCGGCGCCGTTGTCGCACAAACCTTCAAAGACGTGAATCTGAACACGATTGCCGACAACGACGCTTTCTCTGGACCGGTGTGGCAGCTCGCCAACGGCAAAGCTCAATGCTAAAGTGGTGGAAAACAGATATGCACCGCACGCGCTCTGTTCCAGCCTCGGAATACTCATCCAGGAAAATGACTGATGCACATTTGTTGTTTTGGCCCCCTCTACTACAGCGTCTTCATTATGGGAAATTTGTCACCTAATTCCAGAGCTTGTCATCTTCTTACCACACAGTATTGCATAGCATAATTTTAATCCTGTCTATTTGAGATTTGATGTAATTGTTAGTTAGACCACATTCCTTAAGTAATTTCAAACTATGAGCTTTTTACAGTATGTGGCTCTCGGCAATCTGGGATCTTTTCTACTTGGTAATGCTAGATCCCAAGTCGTGCGATAGTAAAATAAAATCTACTACATGCGAGACTAGAGCTCGAACACTGCTATCGGTAGCAGGCCTGAGACTAGGGTTACATTGTAGCCTGAGGCACAAGGATACGACGGCGAGGAGCTGGCAATAAGCATGCAACTTGGTGGTTCATATCGCAGTAGTTACCAAGCGACCCGTGCACGTCATTGCTCGACCCTGGCCAACAGCCGTTGCTCCCAGAGCTCCTTACAATCAAAACAACACCAAGGGCAAATGGCGCCGATACTGAGGGAGCCACTTTATGCTCCCGCTTGTTTCGCCCTTGGAATGCTCCCTTCCTGCTCGCCCGTGCTCCCTCGGGCTCCCTCTAAAGGCGGCCGTGCTCCCTTTCTGAGAAGAGAAACGGTAGTTGGCAATCCTAAGTTCGGGGTGTATCATATATGTATATATATCATCCCGCCACCTGAAAACCCCAACATCAAACGCACCCAAGCCTCAGTCAGGCCGACCGTCGACTTCCCCCCTCCCCGTGAGGATGAAGATCCAAATCCTAGGGGGAAGTAGTGGCTCATTGCACCAGGACCGTTCCGGAAACGCCCCGACTATACCTTATGTTGCTCCCCACGCAAGACGGTACCGATAGGCCAAAAGAGGTGCATAGTAGCTGCGTGCGACTACCGGCGAGACGGCGGATAGAGTAGGATCTGGTACGATCGAAGCACCATCCATCGTGGTGGGGGCGGGAGATTCTCCTTTTGCTCCTTTTTGTGTGTAGGTAGGGGGGTTTGGGGGAGGTTGTGGGGTTCGATTGTGGTCTTGCGCCTGTTGCTATTTGGTTTATGAGGGGGAGGTGTCTGATGTGTGATAGGGGAGAAGGCGTGTCGGATGGCTATATCGGGTCTTGATTTTAGATGGTTAAGTTTTTGGTGCGGATTCAATTTAATCTAAGGATTAGCTCAATGCATATTCATTTCTCGGTCTATTTCTCCTCTCTCTTCCGGAAGGTCTCCAAGGGGAAACAGGTCGATCTGATAGGAACTGCCTGAAACTTCTTAGTGACTCTGTCCCCAATCTCACCAAGAGGTTGTAGAAATTCTCTAGCACAACATCGGAATTCGATCTTTCCCTCCACTATTCGCAGCCACTGATACCGTCACATCCCAAGGGGCGTCTTTTGGACCTTGCTGAGTCCATGCTCTTGCTCCGCACCGGATGGTCACCTGGTTCTCAAACGCCAGTGATGGTGACATCTCTCTTTTAATTTCATTCAAATTGGTCCAGATAAAACTGCATCAAGAACCCCGAAGTCAACCTCTTCCCACAAGCTCTCAAAAGGCTCGCATGGGGCTATGTCTTACATCCTCGACGTCGCTCGCAAACGTCCTCTGCGCCTCCTTTGGTGGCTCCCAGTTGTTCACATCCCACCACCATCTCCTCACCCTACTGCCCAATGTCTGGCCACCAAACTTTGTCCCCCGGTTCCAAAACCTCCACCCAAACAGCGCTAGGTTCCATCCAAGCCCTTGAGCCAGTGGCATCAGCACTTGATCTCGTAGAGTAATGTATGCGACTTTGGGCCAGGTGTCTGCATTCTTGATGCTAGCAAGGTAGGACTGCTCAAAGCGGAGGTCTGGGAGTGGTGGAAGGGTTGAGCGGCGTGGGCGGATGGAAACATTATCAACAATGTCGGAGGAAGCCCGGTCAGATGATGTGGTAGCGGATTTAAGGCTGGAGCTGGGAGAGTGAACAGTCACTGTTGCGGGAGCTTTGGCAGAGGCAGCTGTGGCAGGGTTTACATCATGATGCGGAGACGGGTGGCGTTTCACGGAGGCTGACTGCAGGATTGAGGCGAGTTCCACGGCCGGATTGGATGCCATTGTTTTGTTGGCGCGTGCATGGAAGAATTTGAGGGTGGAAGGAGAAAGATGAATTTGTTGGAGATGAAGTGAAGGCAGAGGATGTAGCTCTTTGATTGGCTGACGTTCCCGACAAGACTGAGCGATGTCTTGGCAGCACAAACGCAAACAAATCTGCGTCGAGCTCACCGCCGCCCTCACCCCGTCGACGCTGCTTTCGCCGCCACCTTCTGGTGAGGGAGGCAGAATGCCAGGTCAGCGGCGGCGCTCTTCGCGGTGCGCAGCTCCGTAGACTTTCACAGAGCTCATAACATCACTGTAGCTGCTACTAGTCTGATGGATTAGTTATTGTCAATCGACGTGGTCAAACTGATCTGGTTTGTTCTCAGGCGGATAGTTGCGTAACGCGAAGTGCGGGGTATAAGAACTCAGTCAACGCGGCCGCTTCACAATTTCAAACAATCTACATCTGCAGAGTTGACTTACTCTTCAATCTGCCATGTCTGGAACACAATCCGGACGCGGCGGTGATCGTGGCCGTGGGTGGGGCCGTGGAGAAGCACTACCCATTCGCGGCAGAGGACGGGCCAGCGGTGGCTCTCTGTTTGGGTCTCACGCATCCGACTCAAGCGGTCGAGGTGCTCGCGGCGGCGGCTTTCACGATACAGGCGCTCGTGGTGGATTTGGACGGGGCCGTGGTGGTCCTGTGGCAAAGGAGATATTTTCGTGAGAAGCTCCGCTGGGAAATATATCACTTACGGTGACTGATTCAAGGGCTCTGTTAGCCATGGTGCCGGTGACGCCCCGAAACAGGACATGCAAGTGCAAAAGATCGAGAATGACACTGAAAGAGCCAGCCGAAGCAAGAGCGCACCTGGCCCGAAAAAAGCTGGCGTCGATCAACGCATGCCTCAAAGGCCTGGTTATGGAACCCAAGGGAAGGCCGTGATGCTCTGGGCAAACTATTTTGAAATGATGACGCATGGCGATCTGCTGTTGCACCGTTACGGTATCGACATCCTAGCAGATGCAGCAGGAAAAGTACCGGCAGGGAAGAGGTTGAAAAGAATCGTCGAACTCTTGATTGAGGACCATTACTTCGCTCATCGGAACAGCATTGCAACGGACTACAAATCCAACCTGATTTGCCGCTCTGAGCTGCCGATGGAGGAGGAAACATACACTGTCGTTTACCGCGCAGAGGACGAAGACGAACCTGCACAAAACGCCAAAACGTATCGACTTCGTCTTCAGGATACAGGCACACTCAGAGTCTCGGAGCTTGTGGACTATCTAACGTCGACCCGCGCCAGCGCCCTGTTTGGATCTAAGGATGAGATAATCCAAGCCTTGAACATCGTCGTTGGCCATCATCCAAAAACCGCCTCCAATATCGTTTCTGTGGGGGCAAACAAACACTTCCCACTGGACTTGGAGAGGATGAGCCTTGGGGCAGGGCTTCAGGCAATGAGGGGATTTTTCGTCAGCGTTCGGGCTGTCACGTCCCGGATCCTCGTCAACGTGCAAGTCAAGCACGCTGCATGTTACAATGAAGGGCCCCTTACACGGTCAATGTCTGCCTATCTGGATCAAAACATCCAAAACAAGTTCAAGCTACAAACTTTCCTGAAGCGTGTCCGGGTCCGGGTCACTCACATTGTCAAGAAGAACAAGAAGGGCCAAGAGATTCCGAGAATCAAAACCATAGCAGCCTTCGCAACACCAGGGGATGGTCAAGGCTTAGAAAAGCCTCCGCTGGTGCCCAGATTCGGTGCTGGGGCGAAGGACGTCAAGTTCTTCCTCGGCCGCCCTGGAGAGCAGGGACAGCCTTCAGATGGAAAAGACGGCAAGAAGGGCAAGAAAAAAGGGAAGGCCGGCCCAGAGCCGCCTTCGACTGGCTATATCAGCGTCTATGACTTCTTCAGAAGCAGTAAGTGTCGTTCTCATTCTGTCTGCTTGGGGATGTCTGCAGCTGACATGTCCATCAGCCTACAATATCACCGTCCAGGATCCCAGCTTGCCTGTTATCAATGTCGGCACGCTGCAGAACCCGTCGTACTTACCTGCCGAAGTTTGCATCGTCCTACCTGGGCAGCCCGCTGCGACAAAACTAAGTCCCTCTCAGACACAGCAGATGATCAGATTTGCAGTGCGTAGGCCTGCTGAAAACGCGAGATCCATCGTCATCGACGGTGCCAGAGTCTTGGGGATTCAACCACCAACAAATCCCACTCTTGTAAGTGGATTGACCCCGACATTGTTTTAAGGCAAGGACACTGATCCCAGTAGGATGACTTTCGAATTACTGTTACTCCGAAACTGATCGCTGTTCCTGGTCGGGTCTTGCCTGCGCCACAGGTGAGGTACGGAGATAACAAGGCTGCAAATACTAAATTTGGGTCCTGGAATATGCAATCCACCCAATTCTCCACGAAGGCGAACCTGTCTTCCTGGACATACCTGTGGCTGTCATCCGAGGGATCCCGCGATGCCTGGCAAAATGAGCAACAACTGGCACCCAGTTTGAGTGCCTTCAAATCCAAACTACAAGAAGTTGGGATAATAGATGTTAGGGACTATACCCCTGGTCTCCACATTACGCTCGCCACTGCCAATTTTGAGGCGCAGATTGACGCAGCAATCCGTAGGTTTGTCAGCCATCCTTCTCGGCCTCCGCCAAAGTTACTTCTTGTAATCCTGCCAAACGCCGATGCAGCCATCTACGCCCGTGTCAAATTCGCATGCGATGTCAAGGAGGGTCTCAGAAATGTCTGTGTCATCGGCTCCAAATTTGCAAAGGATCACAACGACCAGTATTTTGCCAACGTGGCGTTAAAGTTCAACCTCAAACTTGGGGGACGCAATCAGCTCGTGGACAGTGCGAAGCTGGGTGTCATCGCAGAAGGCAAAACCATGGTCGTGGGGATCGACGTCACCCACCCATCCCCTGACTCCGCGAAAACCGCACCCAGCGTTGCCGCAATCGTGGCTTCGGTAGACCAGTGGCTTGCCCAATGGCCGGCCGACCTTAGGATCCAGACCGCCCGACAGGAAATGGTCTCCGACCTGGGCGACATGCTCAAATCTCGCCTTAAACTCTGGGCAACCCGCCACAACAACAGCACCTACCCCGAAAATATCCTGATCTACCGTGATGGCGTATCCGAAGGCCAATACGAAATTGTCCTCGATCAAGAACTTCCCCTGCTTCGTCAAGCATGCTCAGAGCTCTACCCCGCCACCTCTACCAAGGCGGGCATCCCCCGTCTTTCCATAATCATCGTCGGCAAACGCCACCACACGCGCTTCTACCCAACCCGCGACTCGGACGCCGACCGCTCCTCGAATCCGCAGAACGGTACAATCGTCGACCGCGGCGTCACCGAAGCGCGCAACTGGGACTTTTTCCTCCAGGCGCACTCTGCGCTGCAAGGAACCGCTCGCCCGGCCCATTACTACATCGTGCTTGACGAGATCTTCCGAAGCCGCAAGGTTCCGCACCCATTCCAGAATGCCGCGGACGCCCTCGAAGACGTGACGCACAATATGTGCTACTTGTTTGGGCGGGCGACGAAGGCGGTGAGTATTTGTCCCGCGGCGTATTATGCGGACTTGGTGTGTGAGAGGGCGAGGTGTTATTTGAGTAAGGTGTTTGATGCGAGCACGCCTGGGGGAAGTGTGGTGGGGGGAAGTAGTGAGGGAGAGATGGATGTGGAGGAGGTAAGGGTGCATGAGAGGGTGAGGGATACGATGTTTTATATCTGATGAGGCGTGACCCATGAGGATGGATGATGACGAGCGGGGCGTTGGTGGGGGAGGAGTACCCTTTCCTTTCCTTTCCTTTCCTGTTTCTCTTTTCTTTTTCGGGCAAGCTGGCGACGTGTCGATCAGCCTAGGCTGTCCTCTAGACCTGTGTGTGATGCGGAAATTGGGTCATGAGTTGATGAGCGGGCGTCGGTTGGAAAGCGAGCAGCCCTCCATTTCCGTCTCTTTTCCTTTTTTGTTCTTTTTTCCCTTTTTTCTAGGAAAAGCTGGCGACATGTCCATTTCACTTGGGAGACTCCTCGCGACTTCTTCCATGATGGAGTCAATCAGGATTGGAACACTTGGGAATGTCTCTCTCTCCACGGGAGGAGCACGCGATGCTATGCGGGGAAACTGTGGTCACTGGCGAACCAAAAACCGCCTGGTGCATTTCTAAATTGAAAGCTTTGCTTGAGGATCGGCGCAGGCGTTGCTGTGGGGGAGAGCTTGAGGCTCTCGCAGGAGGGCCTACCTACTCTAGGAGGTGAAAGACAGACAACGTTTGATGATTAGCGGCAGCTTTAGGCTCCTGCCAGGGCCTCTGGGATGTGCCCTAATTAGCATATTGATTGAGCAAGTCGATGCCCGAACTAAAAAACTGCGTTTGCTCAACTCTTCGCAATGGTTTTGGATTTTCCTAATAAGGCTGTTGGTATCAGCCGCTCCCCCAGAAACGCTTCGAGACTGCAACCTCATTCCAAAAGCCCTAGATTCCTAGAAGGCCATTCTCAACTCAATGACTCAAGCCCGCACACCTATACCCACTAGTTACTATGTCTAACGCACCAAAAGCCCCATCGGGCAGACACCCACATCCCTCAATTTCTTCTGCGCCTTCGCTTCCTGTTCTCTCTTCCTCTCTACCTCCTCCCTAGCCTTTCGCAGCTGTTCTTCAGCTTCCTGTCTCGCGCGGCGGGCCATCACGGCACGGATCCTCGCCTGCTACTCCTCCCGGCGCTTTTGCCCGTCGTCGTCCTCGTCGTCGCCACTGCCGGAGCCGGCGTTCTCGGTAGCAGACTTCTCACTTTCCAGTGTGGTCACTTCTTGCGCCGTGGCGTCTTCCGTCATCACGGCCTCCTTCACCCGCTTATCTGGGTCTGCGATGGCGTCTGGGGATTGCTGCTCGGCTAGTGTGTTGGCTAGGATGTCAGCTTGAAGTTGGGACCAGATCTTAAGGGATACGCCCGCATCTCGTTGTTGCTTTTCTGGGGAAGCAACCATGGAGTGCTGCTCTTGTCTGGGAGGATCTTCCGCAGGCGCTGGGTTTGGGTTAGCAGTTTTGACTATTATAAATTCCCAGAGAACGGACCGGTTCCTACAGCACAGTAGGAATAATAATCACCAGCTGAGTTTTAGGCCAGAGAGGATTCGACTGCCAAGGGGCGATCTGGAAAAGGCTGCCCATCCCAGGAATCCGCAGATGAAATCTGCTATGACGGTAAAGGCTATTTCTATGTGATTGGAACTTCAGATCCCTGACTCAGCCTGGCTCAACTTCGGCTCACCCGAATATGGCGCTAACTTAGTTGCACCCGCCCAGAGGCCGGCGTCGCCCACCCTCCACCGAACAATTCGTTTACGAAACCTCTACACAAATCCTCCACTCGACTTACTTGGATTCTGCTTTTGATCGCCTGATAAACCCAAGATGGCAGAAACGCAGCATTTCCCTCTCCTCTGTCTGGAGAATCCTCTCCTAGGTAGGACAACTTTCTTTTACCCCACCTGTCCCGCAACTGAGCTTGCTAACAAGTCCTCCTGCAGACATTCAAGGTGTTGGGTGAGCTACAACAGAAAGGAAGCTCTTCTACCTAACCTGACTGATACCAATCGAAGCGACCAAGCTATGCTAGACAAATACGGCATGAAACCCAACGATACCATCCTCGCCGAAGAAAAGCACATGGGTATCTACGAAGACCTCCTCTCCAACCGTAACGCCAAACTCATCGCTGGTGGCGCCGCTCAGAACACTGCCCGAGGAGCCCAGTACATGCTCCCACCCAACTCAGTATGGTACATCGGCTGCGTGGGCGACGATGAGTACGCACAGACACTCCGCGAGCAGTGCAAGAGGGAAGGCGTGCATACCGAGTACAGGGTTGATGAGAAAGAACCTACAGGGAGCTGTGGTGTGATAATCAATGGACATAACAGGAGTATGTGCACGCATTTAGCGGCGGCGAACGAGTATAAGCTCGAGCATCTGAAGCAGCCAAAGATATGGAGCATGGTTGAGAAAACCGAGGTCTTTTACGTCGGTGGCTACCATCTCACGGTGTGCGTACCGGCCATCATGGCGTTAGCGGAAGAGGCCCTGGCGAAGAACAAACCGTTCCTGCTGGGCATGGGCGCAATGTTCATTCCGCAGTTCTTCAAAGATCAGCTCGCGCAGGTGATGCCCTACTGTGATTACGTGTTTGGGAACGAGGACGAGGCGGAGGTATGGGCGAAGAGCCAAGACCATGAGACAAAGGATCTGAAGGAGATTGCGAAGATGATGTGCGAGATCGAGAAGAAGAATAAGCACAGACCGAGGATAGTGGTCATAACCCATGGAACGCAGCCCACCATCACAGCCAGGATGAACGCGGATATGGTCGTTGAGTTCGATGAGATCCCGGTGCATAAGATCAGCGAGGACGAGATCAATGACACCAATGGCGCAGGGTAAGCATCAACTTCGGCATTACTTCTGGTCCTTTGCTGATATTTCAATGATAACAGTGACGCTTTTGCTGGTGGATTCACTGCAGGCGTTGTTCAAGGGAAGTCATTAGAGGAATGCGTGCAAATGGGGCAGTGGCTGGCACGTTTGGGTTTAAAAGAACTGGGTCCTTCGTAGGTCAAATTCTTCATTCTTTACCCCTGGATTTGCCAAGAAAGGAGCGTTCTCGCAAGCCGAAGATGAGGAAAGAACCTATCAATGTGCCGACACCCACGACCCAAGCATTCTTTATGGGACCCATGCTCGCATTCGTCGACCCTGTCGCACCACTCCGCTATCATCAACTGCTAACTCAAACGCACCAGATATCCGTTCCCGAAGCAAACATACAAGCCGTGAGGCCAAGACGCACATCCTCCTTTCCCGGCACGAGATGATGTTGCCTTTGCACGAAAGCGCCGGCGTTCTCAACAACGATCTGCAATGATTGAACGGTCCTCCAGACACGATAGATGCATAGAGCTCAGGTAGACATGGTAAATTGAAAAGTCTTTAACGTTCATACTTGATCTCGCCGTCTATCCATCAATGCCGTTCATGAGATGAAATTCGGATATCTCGCTTCTGCCGTCGGCTTCCTTTAATAGAACTTGGAGATTGAATACCAGCCTCATTATCGTCCTCAACCCCCCTGACCGCTCGGTGGCGTCTGCCCAATAGCCCCAAACCGCGGCTGTTGCGGAACCTGTCTGGGAACATCGTAGCTAGGAAATGTCGCCGATAGAACACTGGGTGAGCTCGTAAACGGCGACGGGACAGGCGAGATCTCTCTACCAAGAAACCTTGCATTTTTGGTTGAGCTGGTAGGTTGGGACAATGACGTCGTTGGGAGGTCGTAGACGGAGGACTGCTGCATTTCGAGCTCTTGTTGGTGCCGTAGCAGAGCTTCTTGGAACCTGGTGTTGCTGGATTGTCCGGTGGGGTGACCGGTAATGGTGGGATACTCGTGCGCGGTTCCGGGACGTGTGTGAGGCGAGTCGGCCTCGCCGGGTTGAGGGGCGAAGGGTGAGTGGAAGATGCTTGGGAGTGTTTGACGGATGATTTCGTGCTCCGTTGGTAGATCGGTAGTTGTTCTCAAAGCGATATGCGAACTTTCGTAGGCCCCGTCCTCGAAATCCTCCACTGTTGGCGTGGGTGGAGACTGTTCAAGCGAATTCTGAAGGAAGTATGGGCCTGACCCGTGGCTCTCAGAGACGTCTGAGGCTACTAGGCCATCTACCATTCGATGCATTGCTGTGCTTGTTGACACCGACGGGGCGACGGATTCAGATGTGTCCTCGGGAATGTTGGTTGAACAACGCAAAGGCCTGCCACTTTGCTTCGCTCTTTCGATGTCTTCACGATTTATGCTGGCAGATGAGCGAGAATGAGTATGAGATTTGTCGTAGCTGGGCTCTCGCGGAAGATCTTTCTCCTTGAATTCAAATTGTGAATGGTCAACAAGCATCAGAGGGACGGAAGCCTCGCTGGCATTATCCTTTGAACAAAGTTAGCTCCTTATTGCCACGACGGAAAGGAAGATGTCATACCGGTCTCGCTGCAAGTGCAATCCCATCCTCGAGGAGACCTCTGATACGGAAGAGCATTTCCACACTTGGATGGTGCCTTTGAACGCCCTGGTCACGGCTTCTCGGTCTCGGTGTTATTCTATCAGCCCGAAGATACCGTTTCGACGTGTTCCCACTAGCGAAAGGACTAAAAGCGATGGTATCCTCATCCTCCTCGAGCAAATAGTCCACACGTGGCAAGTCCGACTTTGGAAATGTTGCAGCCAGCATAGTGAGCGCATCAGCGTAACTTCGCCAGAATTCTGTAACTTGAACACCAACAAATTCGTGATTCTCAAGAGCTACGAGATGTGATGCATTCGAGACCAACCAGCTGCTATACTGGCGGAGACAGGGAAGAATGCGTCGAGCAGTGGCGCTAATCCTATCAGAGATATCCTTGGAAGATGGAACCTTGCATAGCGGGTCATCTTCCGCAACAACATGCTCGAGCTCTCGAAGCAAAATTTGAATCAAGGTGAAGAACGTGTTGATATTAAATCGAAGAAAGAAAATGAATGCTTGACCTCGATTCTCGTTGGGCTCTGCAGTCATTGTAAGGATTGGCTCTTGATAATAGTTGAGACTCTCACCTGGCGCTTCAATACTTGCAAGGTGCTGCGCCGCAATATTACTCAAGGCGAACTTGTTCAACAAACCATCCAGTGGGCGTTCTTTCAGCTCCACAGATAGGTTCGTTAGAACCTCGTTTTCCAGCTCTTCGTGCTCTGGGAAGTTGACACCTGCATTGAGCCTAGCATGGAGATAAACGAACCAAGCCTGAAGAACAATACCAGGCTGCTGTTCTGGTGGTTGGGGAAACAATTGATTGTTTTTCTTCCGATCACAGATTTTCTTGAACTCTGTCTCCAGGTTCTCTCGCGCTCTTGGATAAGGGACTCGTACGCTGATTGCACGATAAAGGTGATAAAGCGCGCTCATATGGTTGCCATCCGCTAGAGCAATAACTGCCAGTTGATTATGCGAAGCACCAGATGAGGGTTTGAGGGCCGTAGCGAGGTCATAATAGCCCACTGCAGGCGCCCAATTGCGCTGTTTGGTCTGAAGTTCGGTCTCGCGGTAGCGGGACAAGTCTCCAAGGCGTACAAGAGTTGCATGACATGACTCAAGAATGAGCTCTGTCTCCTGCTGAGATGGTTCAATGACTGGGTCGACGGAAAGTGCTGTGCCGTCAATCATGCAATTTTGGATGACAGCATTTGAGTCATTATCTAGATGAAGTTTGTGCGCGACCTCGAGGATCTCTTTCGGACTTCTGAAATGCGCTGCCAGGCGCTGGATATATCCACGATAGAATCTCATGCTAGATTTGATGAAGGCCAGGTACCGCTTCTCAAGCTTCCGCCGCTCCACAGGTCTCTTTTTACCATCTTCCTCTCGGAACTTCGCCAGGCGAGAGCGGTATTTGTTGTTGATTTTGCCATGGGCGTTCCATAAGCGAAACTCCGTATTTTTTGCTGCAGCTGCTGCTAAGTCCCTGAATAACACCCCCTCACACGCTGTACGATACCTGGTTATGTCAGTGGCAGTGGGTGTGAGTTTGAATATCCTACTTCGCAATCAGAACATCAATCTCTGCATAAGTAGGTTCCTTGAGTGCTAGAATAGTGAGCAGCTCTTTCTCCGCTTTCTCAGCATCCCTGGAGCAGATCAGCTTCTCTGCTAGGAACGGGATAACAGTATGTACACACGCAGATGTTTCTACAAGCCCTGCACCGGCCATTCTTGGATGGTTTGACAGAGCCGGTACGGGTCATTTCTGACCTTTTCTTATCATTGTTAGGAGGATGACTTTGTGTCTAACACCCGACTCAAGCCCCGGCAGTCCATTACAGTAGCTGGAGTTCACTTCGAGTCCCTTGGCGAAGTAGAGTGCGCATCAAGAATAAATGATAGGCCCGTTAAGTAGCATTGAGGTCAGCGCTCGAAAAGCTTGGACCACCGGATCGCCTTGCCGAAGACCTCCGGACCGAAAGACGAGGTCCGAGATTCCCGAGCGAAAGTTCAAATTCTTTCTCAACCTCATCACCATCCGACTGGCAAGGCAGAGTCCTCACCGTTGTCACTGAATACAGCTGCAAACCACCTCCCTTGCGTTTCAGCGCTCGACTAGGTGTTCTTGAAGCTACTTCTGAGCCCTCGAAATGCTGCGCGCGATTGTGTAGCTCGAGAAATGTCTCGCCTGTGACAAACGCTTCCTTAACATGCCGCTCTGCTTACAGTGGTTTTTCCTAAAGCGTTTCAGCTGAGCAGCAGATACTTAGCGCTAGCAAATGCAAACCCCCAAGGCCGTTGCCAGAAGCTTATCATGCCGATCACTTCGGAAATTTTCATTGCCTGAGCTTTTAAGAACTGGATGATGGACTAATGGACTCATGCAGGTCCCCTGAGACTATCGAAGCTTAGTTGTCACGGTTGGACATCAAGTACTTCGGAATCGTGGAAGGGTTTGTCTACGAACATCATCTGCAATATAACACTCGAATTTCCAACGGCGGCATCAGAGTCGCGACTCGATGTACCGGAATGTTCACTCATAAATGACCATCTTCCTTTGCACTATTGCCATGTTCTCGCCACTTTCTTCGGCGTTCGCCATTCTTGAACTCTCGATGCTCTGTCTTTGTTGAAGCTCTTTGTTTGACAAGCTCAAATCTCTATTTGGCCGAGAGACCGCACCTGCATGCTTCTATTTTCCAGACCGGGCGTTGCAAGTGGCCAGCTATCGCGTGACTGGAACGTTTGCAGATATGCTTTTATCGGTCCTGTTCTATCCGAGCGCTTGAGCATCCTCTTGGGAGACTGCTATGTGTCTGGACTCCTGAGCAACCTAGTTCCGTACCTTGACCCGAAAAGGTTGCATCTTCCAACTTGCGGGTCCTGAAAAACGCGAAGCACAATTCGTGAACGGGGCTTTCGGCGCTGTTCATGCCAGGCTGACGTAAGTGGGTATGAATATTGGGAGAAGCCATCATGACAGGTTTGTCGTTCGCTTAAAGCTCAGTACCTCGCCATTCACCCCAGGGTTTCCAGTCATACGGCTCCAGGAAAGATGCTTCTCCGTTTTCTCACACTCGTGTTCTTTGTTTGGCATATTGTCCATGCTTCACTGAGTCCAACACCCTCTTTAGTCAGGCGTGTGTCTGTTGAGGCTACTTCGGGCTTCCAGTACTACGGCAGATGCATACCCTTTCTGCAGCAACCACCTCTCTTTACTCACTACTACCACTTTCACGGTTGTCACAGGTACGAGCACAGCAGTAGCCTTCACCACAGCATCAACAACCATTCACCCATTGTATCTTTACAATCTGCAACCAATTGGCCTCAGGACCTCATCTACTCCTCTCAGCTACGATGCAGCAACACCGATCCCATCACCTGTCCCTGCATATTCTCAAACATATGGGTTCCCGGCCCTCAAAAGAGATGCCGTACCCACTCTCACACCAAGACTGAGGGCTAGACAAAATACTGGGACTATTGCCTCCCTCGTCGCAGCATACCCTTCATGCCGCATCTCAAGCGCATGTTCTTGTCTACCAATCCCATACGCAACGACGGTCGCTCAAGGCATCGTCATAACTACTACAAGTGTCCACCTCCGTCAGCCCCTTACCTTACTGTATCACACTAACCTCCCTGCCCAGATCTCAACCTGCACAACATACACCCCTCTCCCGACAGCATCCTACCCAGCACTCTGCGCCCCGTCCCTCCATCCCAACGCCCCGTCCCCCATCTCCTCGCCTGCCCCGTCCCCCATCTCCTCGCCTGGCCCGCCCACCATAATCCCGCACCCTTCCTTCTCCACCCCCAGCAAACTCGACTGCTGCGCCGCCTGCGTCTCGATATTCAACTGCGTCTGGTGGTCCTTCACCTTCGATACGCCGGGCAAAGCCTTGGATGGCGGCGAATGCGTCTATGCGTATAATATCGGTGCTGCAAACTAGATTTATGAGGCCGCGCCAGCCGTGTGCCCGAACGGATTGGTGAGGGGCCTGTTGGAGGAGGGCTTGACGGTGAGTGGGAGGCAGGATGAGATTAATGCAGTGGGGTCTAATCCGGGGCCTTGTGGTGGGGCTTTTGATGTTTTCCAGAGTAGTGTGGATGGTGGATTTCCGGATTATGATGGGGGGAATGAATGTGGGGCTTGCACCATTGAGTGGTAAGGTAAGGGTGACTTGTTCTGCTATTGGGATGGGATCGTGAGTATTTTGATTAATGGAAGCGATGAAGGATGAAGACCCGAGGATGATGGCCTGCGAATATGAAATCCCGATGCTGATGCTACAATCAGGTCTAGAGCCAGCGGCCAAATCGAACAGAGATTCAATCCAAGCAGCTCCCCTAACTCTCCCTATGCTTCAATTCGAGAACCCTTAACCCACACCCCTCCCCCGGTACACATACCCAACACCGGCCTTATGCACCCCATCCCTCCCAACCCCACACCAAACATCCTCCTTCCCTACCCTTCCCCCAATCCTCTCTGGATCCATCATGTCCGTAGCAACGATCGGGAAAAGCCCCTCCAGCAGCGTCTCCACCGCAACATTGAAATACCCACAAAATCTTTCATCATCCTCTTCCACCTCCTCTTCTTCCCGCGGTGGCTGGTCAATGCCGCGCGATATGGCGAGAGCAAAGGGGATTTCCAGGCGCTCTCTACGGGAAGAGTGGAGTGGGTCAGGGGAATTCAAGATGGAGTCTAGGCTTGCTTGGGTGACGCAGAGGCAGAGATTGTGGTTTAGGCCGAGGGGGAGGTTCATCGTTTCGTATCGACTGGAGCGGGGGAGGGAGATGAGTTGGTGCTTAGCCATAACAGGGACATGCCGGGGTGACTCAAGATGGGAATATGCGGTGGGCAAGTGGACAATACTTACGTAGATATCGTGGCAGGATCCGCGCCCTCAAGGTCCGGGTCTTCAACCCAACGAAATTGCAACCTCTCCTTCGCTTCCCGCACGCCGGGTATATTAGCGAGATGTTCATCAATCTGCGCATCAACAACCTGATCCCACCTCTGCCTCATCTCCCGCCACCGAGCGTCTGCCTCCTCCCCATACCCTGCCGTCCGGAAGACCACGAACCCCCACTGCTGCCACTCGTGATTGGTCATCTGCGTCCAACGAGCCATCGTCTCCAGAAACAGGGGAGGGTTGGGTGGAACGCCGGCGGCTGCCTTTTCGGCGTCATGACGCTGGTGCCAGCGACGAGACTTTTCCACGTTGAAGGCTTCTGCCCCCTTTTCGCCCAGGTCGGCTAGCAGACCTTCGCGGAAGGTGTCGCGCTCGGCTTGGGTAAGAGTTGCGCTTTCTTCGTCGCTGGCGTTGAGTAGACGCTCCCGGTCCCAGCCTTGAGGGTAGTACGATGGTGTTGGAGTGGACATGATGGTGACGGCTAGGGTGGCAGGAAGTGTTACAGTGGGTAACAGGCGCTATGGGTGGTTGTGTTGTTGTTATTAATCTAAGTGGGGGCGGAGAAACATTAAATAAGAAAAGAGCGGCCGCGCCAAGCCTTTGCCCGAGCCCTAAGGCCGAATGCGGTTGGATCTTGGCGCAAAAGCAAGCCTTGGCGCAAGACACAGCACTGTCAGAGCACCTTCAAAGCCCTAGCACCCCATTGGGCCTAGCGCCACCGCAGCCCACACAGACAGCGCAGAAACAGGGTCGTAACAGGAAGTGTGGGCTGGGTTTGTGATGTTTTGTGATGTCAAATTCAAGCCTAGAATCCGAGCTGACTCAGCACCCAGAGTTTTCGTAGCTACTTAGCTATTCATGCCACTCCTTCATCAAGTAGGCGATATGGTTGCTCTCCGGGATGCGATCTGGACAGCTCCTGACCTACCGAGGGAGAAGTATGGCTTGTTGTCTACTGAAGAGGAGTAGGAGATATTCCCGCTTACGTGATCTTGCCAAGAACAGGCGGGTCCTTCCGTCTGCCAAGGCGCCAAGATCCCGGGCTGAGATGGGAACGTGATCTTGGACGCCGCACCGCATCTCGCTGCCCTCCTCCACCTCCATCTCCATCTCCAACCCCGCGTCTTCCCCAACTCCAACTCTTCCTCCGCAGAAAGCTCTCCCCACACCATCCTGACACTCCCAGCTCCGGCATTCCTTGCGCGCAGTGCCAATTGAAGCGCGGATCCCTTCGTCTGCATCGTGGTGGTTCCCCGTGATGGCCGACTCGGCCAAGAGGCGCAAGACTTCAGCTTCAACGAAGACCAAGACGCTCCCTTGCCCGTCAGCATCATCTCCTCGTCAGATCCCCATTGATGCGCTTGCTGACCATAACACAGACATTGCCAGCGCCTCTTTGCACGACTCGAGCATTTGCAGCGCCATATTCGTACCCACACGAAAGAGAAGCCGTTGGTGTCTCGATCCCAAACCTACCCAGACCACAGCCTGACTTGTACAGATTTGTATGCGACATCTGCTCCAAAACGTTTGCGCGGAGTGACCTTCTTGTCCGCCATGAAAGACTTGTACACCCTGGCGATGAGACGGAACGTCGGTCGCATACACAACATCAACCGGCCCCTCCTCCCCTCCCTCCGGCGCCAATTCATCAGCAACCCTCGCTGTCCGATCCAATGGATATGGGACCACAGTCTTCGAATTCGATGATATCTCCTCCGTCCACGCATGACAGTCGCCTGGTTGATATGGTTGATCCAGAGTTGACACGATCGCCACAGACGTCCAGAGGGCAGATGGAGCCTATGGTTCCGCATCCACAAGGAATCTTCGATACACCCCAGCTCGACCCATCTTGGGGATATGACCTCAATCTCCTATCTCATGCTGCGAGTCACGTCGCTCTGACCGGGCAAACCCATCCTGAAAGTATCTCACACCAACCTGACCCTCCACATGACCCCGCACTACAGCTCATGCAAGCAGCCCAGCCCGCCCCGCAATACGATCCCAAATTACTTGGAGATACATATGAACACGCACCGCCAGTGTTTGACCCGCCAGATCTTGAAGATCCCATGCAAGATTTCAATGTGTTTCTTGATAGTGTAGGACTCTCCTCAGATTGGCATCAGGGGATATTCAACAGCATCGAACCAAACGATTCCATGGCATTACCTGCAATGAGGTTTAATGAACAGCTGCAAGTGCCGAGATCGCATGTAAACGGTGATGCATTGAGCGATCAGAGATCAACCGGTCAGCCTGAAGACTCCACCTCCTTTTCTCGCTTTGGCTCACGACTTCCTTCGTTACATCTAGAGTCCTCTCAAGAACACGAACTACGCCTGATGGATGAGTATACCACGCCTAAAGCGCGGCCTGTCTGGGAAGTTTCTGATGTGGACCGGGAAGTCTTCGCGAGCAAACTTGACGCATTTGTAGACGTGTTGCCCAAGGGTTTCATCGCACCGTCAAAGCATTCGCTCTCCAGGTATCTTGCTGGCTACATCAACGGCTTTCATGAACATCTGCCATTCCTTCACATTCCAACACTATCGGTTGCCTCGTCGGCCCCCGAGCTGGTCTTGGCACTCGCTGCTGTTGGAGCACAGTACCGTTTTGAGAACAGAAGAGGCATTGAAATATTCTATGCCGCCAAGGCAGTCGTTATGGAACAACTCCGGCGGAGAGAAGGTTGCTGGATGCCACAGGGTCCCTGGCCCCGATCGAGCTCGCTCACACACTCCCCGGGTGGCGACTACCAAGGTCTGAGCCAGAGTGGCGGCCCCTCACAATACATGCCGGCAGGTGGACCGCCTGCTCCTGACAGCAACGCGCAGCTCGGCTCCATACAAGCCTTATTACTGCTCACTGCATTCGCTACCTGGGAAAGACATCAAGAGCTGTTGAGAGAGGCTCTTGCTTTCCAAAGCATTTTAGCACGGCTTGTGCGAGAGGACGGTCTCACAAGTCCAGAGATATCGTCTCCTGACAATCTGTCCTGGGAAGATTGGGTACATATGGAGGGAGCGAAACGGACGAAGCTCATAGTCTATTGCTTCTTCAACCTCCATTCCATCGCTTGGAATATCCCTCCCCTACTTCTGAATGCTGACCTAAAGCTAAATCTTCCTGCCCCAGCTGACGAATGGAAAGCATCAAATGCAAATCAATGGATACGGCTACACTCACAAAATCAAGCACCACCAGTGACGTTCCCTGAGGCTTTCTCGAAATTGTTCATGAAAGCACCATATGCCATTGGAGTACACGTCTCCGCACTTGGCAATTACGTGCTGATCCATGCCCTCATTCAGCAGATCTTCTTTGCTCGACAGCTGTCGCTCTCGTGGCCCAATACGATGGGCGCAAGCCTGAGGAACGAAGACCTCATTGTCCTAGAGCAAGCACTCAGCGCTTGGAAAGCTGGCTGGAAACGAACGCCCGAATCAAGCCTCGATCCACAAAACCCCAACGGCCCTATCGCGTTTACTTCCACAGCCCTTCTTGGCCTTGCTTACATCCGTCTTCATGTCGACATGGGCCCACTTCGCCACCTCGAATCGAGAGATTCGTTACAGATCGCCATTGCACTTCGCGACTCGCCTCGACTCCAACGAAATCCACGACTGATCATGGCACTCCTTCACTGCGCCCACGCTCTGTCTATCCCCGTCCGCCTTGGCATTGACTTCGTCTCCAAAACACAAACCTTCTTTTGGAGCATTCAGCACTCCCTCTGCAGCCTCGAATGTGCCTTCCTGCTCAGCAAATGGCTGGCCGTAGTACCCAGCAGCAACCAACCCCCCTCACCCAACGAGCCCAAACTTTCCGAGCACGAGAAGAAACTCCTGCTCTGGGTGAGAAGTATGCTTGATGAGACAGAGATGGCAGTACCCGGTGATCATCATCCCGGTGGGGGCAACAACGGGCTGCTTCAGGAATCCACGCAGGAGTTTTTGGAGGATCCCATAAAAATCAAGCAGTTGAGTGTCGCGGTCGTGCGGGTGTGGGCTAAAACTTTCAAGGGGAATACGAGTTGGGCGATCGTGGATCTGATTGGGAGTGCGTTGGAGATTTATGCTGATATGCTTGAGCGGGATGGTGTTTGAAGAAACGAGGCATATATTTGTGGACATTTGATGTGTGATGCGTATTTGCATTCAGACTCCGGATTCGATTACATGCACGTTGACCCATAGTCGTATTGCGTGGCCTGCGATCGACTGCAGGAACGTGCCTGCCTGGTTGACCGCCTGCAGAGGGACAAGGCCAAAACGAAGAGCCTGGGATATGAAGGATGTTATACTTAGCGATGCTGGAAGCAAAGACTGTGCAAGGAAGTCCACTTCGATGTCGGCCTGCATCCATCCATCCATCCATCCATCTCATCAAGCCTTAACGCGCGAGCTGCGATTTCACCCGATCCGGGAAGCAGCATGCAGGGCCTCGAAAGACTGCCGAGCAAACCTGGGATTTGTACTATCGAGAAAGACGCCAAAACAAGATACGGCGCAGTCACATCTCTCGCCACGGCTTTGGAGAAAGACAAGGAATATGATCACTCGCATCGATGAGATTAAGTGCGCTTGCAGCCTGCCACACCAAAATGCCAACCCATGGAATACAGCCTGGCAGAGCTGAACCGCCGATACGATCATTATCATCACTCCCACCTCCCTCCTTAGCACCGAGTTCGTCACAACCTCCCCAGCCAAAACCTCCCCTCTTTCGCTTGCCTCCCTCGCACACTGCCAATCCTGCGCAAACACGACCTCCACCTCCGTCTCATCCACACGCAACTTTTAGCCAGTCAATCTCTCAGTCCATCACAGCGTCTCCCACCCCATCGCTCTGCTGGGGTAATAAAGTATCCCCTCCCCTTTACACCCCCACTCGTTCTCCCGTCAGTGGCCCTCGATCCAGGCAACGATATCCTCCTCCCGCATGAAGATTTTGAGGTGGCGATGGGAGAGGGCGGCTGCGTAGATGAACTGGCGTCTATTTTCAGCTGCCAGCCCCAGCCCTACCTGTGCAGAAGATGTAGGAGAAGTGGAGTGGGATGGGTGTGGATCTGGAGGCCCTGGGAAAGAGGAGCAACAAGTGATGGCGATAATATGAGCAAGCAAGGCCACATGTCCAGAGAGGTGGTTTGGCGCATGGACGATGAAGAGACTTCCGTCGGCGAAGAGGTAGATGATCACCGGGCGCGGATCTGGGGAATGCGGGCGGGGAACCAGTGCAAGGCTCATGTCACAGCTGCCATCCCACCTCGACCTCTCCCTCGATTGTGTTTTGTCTTTTGTGCCTGAGCTCCTACCTAGCTCCTTGGACTTCCGACCCCGTGCCTCAGGCGTTCGAATAGGGAGGGATGGTGTGGCGGGCTGATTTGGAGTGGCAGTGGGTTATGAAGAGGTGGCAGCGGAGGGTTAGGTTGCCGACGGGGAGGAAATGGATTGTGATGTAGTAAGGGTGCTGACAAATAGAGTCTGGGAAGAAAGAGAAGCGCTCGGAAGTCGATAGATGAAAAACATTTAGAGCGACAAGCAGCACTGAATACCTTATTACTGCAAGCTGGTGGCACGGCTTTGAGGCCTGTGGTAGAAGAAGAGTATCCTCCGCCTTGCTGGAAATACGCATTTCGCCCAGACGTAAATCTGATTGTCTCCGCTTCCCAATCACAAAGTCAGCAACAGGGGGGGGGCTTGAGGTTCAAATAGAACTGAAATCATTTGGGTGAATCAGAAGCCTTGGCAAAATGCGTATAAACTTAAGGGGGATGTATCTTGGCATCAGAGCTCTCTCCTCTCCTCTCCTCACCACTCCCTCCCCCTTCTCCCAGGCCCTTGGCCACTCTTGGTAGTTACGATCTGAGCACTTTCTGCACCAACCCCTCATAAGGAGAAGCAGGCCTTAGCGACCGGATACAAACACGGGCTCTGGCAGTGTTTAAAGCTGCAGTGCCACCCACACATCTGGGACGAGATCACAGCACCAAGAGTCACCACTTTGTGTGTGCACGACTTCATTGTCTGCGTGACGTTACTAGTTTTCCTTTCCTGGCAATTCACTGTGCGGTACAGTTAGGTTACTGTTGTACTGTGTGTTTTGCTTAGCAGTATATTGGACGGAATGGGACGGATAGATGGTGAATGAGCCGGTGAAGGGTATCGTCGGGGATAGGGTTCGTCAAGGGATGAGGCTCGGAAGATGGATGCCTTTGCTTGCTCTGCGCACGAGATAACAAAGCAGCTCCCTCTGGTCAGGAGGGATTCAGTTGCATGGGCAGCACGGCCACTGGGTCTGCTAGAAAACAAAGGTTTCGTCAGGTGTCCAGTCTTGGTTGATGGAGTCTCATCTGCCGTGCTGGAAAGATTACAGCTTGGTACACTGATGTCTGGGAGTCTGTACCACGATTCTGTGCGGCTCCGCTTGCCAGTCTTTCTTTCTCTTTTCCTTTGTTGCCTTCCTGCTCAGCAGGCGCTTCACCAGGGGGCTTTCCGATTTCTGTGACTGGGTAGATTTGCACCTCTGGATTATCTGTTTCACCGTTTTCGAGCCTGAGTCAAGCCGGCGGCAAAAACTTCAAAACGTCAAACCAGCTGTAGAGATGGCAGAAGTCATCGTTTTGTCCGATGATGAGGAAGGGCCAGATGTAGGGGTGGGAAGCACATGGAGCCCGGAGACGGGGACAGGCGGTCGGATCCTCCCAAATGCTGTCCGGCAGGACCAAAAAAAACCTTACAGGCTTGTCCTAGTTGACTCTCGGCGATGTCCCCGGATGCCACGTCCCAGATTTTTGCCTATAACATCTGCTCATGAAGCCTTATCCAGAGATGTGCGAGCCAATGATGACCAGTCCTCACAGAACTCGGGCCGGGAAAATATGAAATCATCTGCAGACGGTGTGAGAGCTACAATGGAAGTAGATGATGAAGAAGAAGATTCAGATTATGAGGAGCTACCTCCCTTGAAAAGGCGGAGGACTGGCATGAAGAAAGGACCGAAGAAGCATGGGAAGTTGACAGCTCCAGATTGGGAAGTTGTCAGGCATGGAGAAGTGGGGGCCAAACATGGTGAGATGAGGCCGTCTTTTCCGGCTAAAGCTGTGTCCGGTCGAAAGAAGGCCAGAGAGTATGTGAAGAGGTTGACTGCCGATGTCGACTGGGAGGACATGCTCAGACACTTGGAAATGCTGAGGCTGAACATAGCAAAATCCAGCCCTGGCGAACCGGAACAGGAAAAGACCAACAGCAAACCACGACGCATTCCGAGCCAGGCGATTCGGCTCAAGCAATACTGGCAGAGCGTCCTGATGAAAAGCGTCTTGAAAATGGATGCTGACGGCAGCAAATGAAGCTGCGGGCAGGGCAAAAATTGGGGCGTCTTCGAAGAATGTGTACAGAAGATGCTCCTAGCCCAGAAATGTTCCACCTTCATCATCTCCACCACCGTCGTCAAAGTCGTCCTCATCGCCAGCATCAAAGTAGTTTTCGGCATTGTAATCGTCACCAGCACCATCATCCGATTCTTCAAAGACGGAATCTTCAACCACTTCTTCGCCGTCCTGGTCATCATCGTTGGCCTGCTCGGCATCTGGACCATAATCATCTTCAGCTTCGAGACCTTTCCGCTGGCCGCCATCTGTGGGCACATCCTTGCCTCGCTTTTGGGCTCCTTTTCGGCGATTCGGTGCGATAACTGCATCTTCGTCCTCGTCTTCAGAGGGACTGCTGACACGTCTTCGTTTACCACGACCATTGTGCGGGTGCACCATCTCTGCTTTCCGCTTGCCTTTGCCTGCTGTATCGACGCCTGGTGGATCAGGAAGAAGAGGACCAAGGGTGTTCCACGCCTGGTTTTGTCGTTTTGGATCTAGCGTAGACCATAACTCTTTTGGGAAGAATTTCAAGACTGGAGAAGATCAGCGGACGGGTTACTTTGGCATCGGAGACGTGGTCTATGTACCGTATGGACGAGTGCTGAGATCAGGTAGTGGCCTTTTTGGTTTCTGGTAACGTTTGCTGTAAGAAGGCATGCCATCAAACGGGTCAAACCCTGATCGTTTATTGATTTTGCCGTGGTTGTCTGTCATTTGACTAGGATCGAGAACGGTATACAGCGGTCCGTCGTGGATAAGACTTCGAATATGCCGATAATGGTTCACTCGATCAAGCTCCGGTCCAGACAAGGCCTGTGGCAAAGATTGTGATACTTTCTATAGATCCATAAGCTAATCTGCCCGAGTCCCATGCTGTTAAGCCTTACTGGAAACAGCGGCTCTGGCTTTGTCGTCGAGCTCTCTGTGGGCTCAATATCCCAGGTGGTTTCGGGTCCACCAGGTCTTTTGCCGCGACCTCTGCTGGCGCCACCACCACGTGGTCGGCCTCCTCGCGACATGAAGCAGCGCAAATACAACTATCTCAAGTGAAGCGAAGGGCTGTAGTGGAAAGGAGGCACAGGCATCTTGAAAGACCTAGAAGCAAGATTTGATCTGGATAGAGGACTCCTTCAGTTTGTTTCGGCAGTTTCTCGCTTGCGCTTGTTCCGATTTCAGCCCTATGCCAAGTATCGCCCGTCAACGATCATTCCCTTCCCACCATCGTTCTTTGATGGAGAAGTTTCAGTGTCAACGTCTATTGCTTTTATTCTTTCCTGTCCTCCAACACTTATGACCACACGACTGATCTCATCTACGCCATTGCCAAGCTTGGCCCTGAAATGACCTTGCAGCCGATCTTACCTAGAAGGCAGTAACCTTGCCGGTCCCCGCCATCACGCACGCCTTCGACAATTGCCAGCTCTGACTCCAAACCTGCTGAAAACCGCGATCACATCGCTGCAGGGCCCATCGCCTTGCCTGCCGATCGTCGCACCAAGGTAGGTCAGTTCGGCTGCTTAGTCTACGGCTACCCATCAAGTGGTGGTGTGATTGTCCGCGCCAATGCTGACATCGTTGAACTTACTTGGGTCCGGACCGTCTCGATCCCCCAGAAAAGAGACCTTACGATCCAGATGCGAAGGAAGCCCTCTGTGTCCTACTTCGGAAAGTCGGCGGCAAATGGTGCGGAAGCGAAGGACGATTCTGGGATGCGTTGTCCGTGGACTGGAATGATTCCGATCCGACAGGGGAAGAGTTGAGAAGGGATTTTTTTGGGGTGGCCAGAGGAGGAGAAAGGATCAGAAGGGGACGGTAGTCAGGATGAAGTCGTAGGCGGAGTATGAATACTGGAAGATAAGGATGAGGGTGATATACCTAATGATACTAGGAGGCTTCGGATGGCGGTCAACATGCCCGAGAGATGTCGATTGAGGAAGGAGAGATTTGGTGCCAAGCAGTATGAAAACCCCGGCCCTGTGTCCACCAATTGCACAGCTTTATCGGTGGTTGAACATTAAGGGAAGCTTGGAGAACTCGATTGCTCAGTCGAACGTGTGACGTTGCGCGGACGATACCTCTAGAAGCTGATAGTTGCGGCGTTCCATGGCTTGCATCGGACAGTCGTGATCACGAGCTCTCTTCATAGCCAAGGTATCATGACAAAGCTTGTTCTTCTAGTGCAATGGCGCTGTGGGTTTCAAGGTGGTCGGATCTGCAGCTGAGAAGCATGTCTTGATTCAAGTTTCGGATCCTGTGGCGGAGGCTGAGCTGTCAGGTGCGCCGTACATATATAGTCTGTATTCTGCCACTCGCCACTATACATCTGCTGATCCTGCGCCATCGACTCAGCCTTAGATAGTCGGACTCATCGTTGGGTCCATTGGTGCCAAATATGGGCACATTCTTCCGATGCATGAAGATACTCAGTCTCGGATCGATACGAGTCTCGTAAAGTAATCGACTGCCCGTAAAGAGTTTCTCCGATGCGGACAAGCGACCAGTCGGAATTCTGGCCAGGTCTCTCGTGCCGCTGTAGCGCCGGTCTTTCAGGGCCTCCCCTACAATACTTCTACTCTTCAAATCATTAGCCCGCGCCCCTTGGAGATGCTTTAGACGAAGACTACCGCGGGAGATCAGCGATTGATCATCTCTATTCCTCTTCTCCCTTTGTGACCGTGGACTCGAGGAGCAGTTTTCCGGAGTATAAAGCGCAGTCTGAGCAGATCAGAATGTCATTACGGTTCTCTGCTGCCCTGGACTTTTGCAAGCAGGAGGACAGTCCAGAGGAGGCGCTTTTAGTAGCGTGTCAGCGTCGCGCCACTGGAAGTTAAGGCCTGGACGGTCGATGGGAACGCACACAAGACGTGATTGGAACGAATCAACGACGGGCGCCCGTGCATGTGCTAAGGAAGAGCCTTTGCGATGGCCCAATGTGTCTGGCTCTCGAGCTACAGAGTATCAAGATCACGATCGGAGGGTAGGAAAAGCGTACCTGTACCATGTGCTGTTTTCGGGGCAATCTTGATCTGGCGGTCATGCCCGTAATCCCCTTACCATGCCGAAATGGGCCGTTCCATAGGCCATCGTCAAAAGTCAAGCTGGCTGGACTCTTCACCATTCCTCACCGATGAACCAACCAGGAACCCCATCTCCCACTTCCAGCTACTTGGCTTGAATGTCTGTGGATGGGCGGGACGCCCTTCCCCAGGTTCCATCTCCTATCCCTGTCCACCGCTCTTTGTTGGCTTCTCCAATCCAGTCCTCGATCCACCTCTCCCCAAGAAATCTTCTGCGCCTCGGGTCCTCGTCACAAAATCCATCTCCCTCCGTGCTTCATCACCTTGGCCTTGCTTTCAGTGGGTCAGAAGGGGTCGTACGTTCCTTCCTGCACGTGGAATTCATTTTGATTTCTGGCATTGCCGGAGTTTGTCATACACTCGGCGACCCTCAACCGCAATCCTTGAATCAACCCTCCGATAGACGAGGACGACTCCCAGTTCAAAGTACAATAATATCGGACAATCCTGGCCAGATCTGCAACCTGGATGCGCGGCCTCAATTCTGTCTTGAAGCCCGAAATCCTACCATTCACTCCAATCTTTCACGCCATATTCAACATCTCGTCGCAATTAGACCAAAGCTACAGCCATCATGAAATCAAAGGTCACTGTCAGCATCGACCCGAGGGTAAGTCTTCCACCCATCTCTCCATCTTATACGCTTGCCTCAAGTCAAGCTAGTGTTCCACATGTGTAAAGACTGATAGCGTGCAATAGGCTCGAATGGACACGAAATATGGCGGCGACCCAGACTCGCCGAACTTTCTGCCTCCCTCGCCCCTAATTGACCGACAACTGCTTTCATGGCAAGTCGAGAGGGAACTGAAAATGGTGTGCAATGCTGTCCTCGCAAATGAACAATCCGCGGACAACGATCTTGCGGTCATAGCAAAATATATGTCCAGCAAGTCCCAACAAGACAGCAAGCCTCAGAAACATGACAAACACTCCTCATTCGCGTTTCAACCCCCCAAACCATATGTGCCAGAAATAGCCGCGTCATCATTTCTCAATTCAACTAGCAGGCTGCCAGATAAGGTGCAGACGCAGCAGAAACGGGACCGGCACGAAGCGGCGGCTGCCATAGTGTTCGAGCCTCTGGAGCCATCAAATACAAAGGTGTCGAGGCAGAAGCCGAGCTTCACCAACACCGATGATGAGGCCTTATACGAGATTCGGACCAAGTTGGACACAAGGCCGAAAACCTCTGCTGCTGCATGCATAGATTACGCAGAAGCAGAATCACCCGCCCATTCAAATCGTACCACATCAGTCCCTTCAAATCGAACAACATATTCTACACCTTTCACTTCAGCTGGCATCACACCTGGTCAGACAAGCAAACGATTTTCCCAAAGCGTTGCGAATGCCACTGCTACTACTCTCTCAGTTGAACCAGTAGAGGCCATGGCGCTCCCAATATTCCCCAACGATGTCACTGCCCTTGATGCCGGACAAGCCGCCCAAGCTCGAGCCTGGATGGCTGAGCAACTTGCCAGACGCCGCCGCTCGTCCACGCAAACACCTCACGATGCGTCAGCCACCAAACCCTTACCCGAATTCCACCCAATCCAACCACAAAACCACTTAGAACATTTCCGTCCCGCCAGCCGCGCTGGCAGCATACGAAACAGCATCCGCGAGTACATCCGCCCCGGCTCCTCCAGCGATAGTATCCGTTCCTACCGTAGCACAACCTCAATGCGATCCCGCACCCGACAGCAACTATCTGCACTCAAAGCCAAGATCAGCAGTGCCTCACTTCTATCACGGGGAAGCAGCCGAAGACGGCCAAGGTATGACGATGGAGAAGAACACTTTATCGACCCCGAGCAAGTGAACCTCGATCGTCCGCTGCCGCCTCTGCCGGGACTGGACTCGTACAAGGAGAAGCCGAAACATATTGGCTTGATGATGAAGAGTATCATAACACCATCCACATTGAAGCGAAACACAAAGAACGTGGTCATAGACACGAACGGGATCGAGCGCACCATGACCGCTGATGAAGAGAAACAACGTCAAGACGACCTAGCCAGAGCGGTCTTGGAGAAGATGAGCACAGGCAGTCTCGGCAGTGTACCGGCCAGTCCTACGGGCGTCATTACAGTATACAGACAAGGCGTCAAAGTCAGTATCGACGGCGCGTTGACCAGACCCGACACGGCAGGCAGTGGCGCGGGCGTCGGCGCTGTGCCGCTGCATAAAGCTTACGAAGGCCATGGGCACAACACGCTCAAGGAAGAAGCAGAGCCGCCCAGTCATCCCGGCAGTCCGAGGCCAATGGGCGACTTTATTAAGAAATGGGGTGGGAAATTGGGCTGGGGGAGGAAGACGAAGGTTGTTGCGATTGTCTGATCTTTCCTCTAAACTCTGAACGAAGACTTTGGCTTGAAACAGGGCCTTCTGCATATCGTTCCTCCACATTTGCGTTACCGGATGTTTTCCATCTACTCAGCATGGTGTTGGATGGTCTTACCTTGCTCTCTGTATATCTATCTAACGAAGGCTTGGCTTGACTTGGCTGGCCTTGAACAGCCCGTTTATCTCGTTCGCTTCTTGTCCATATCTATCGCCGACGGAGTTCGGATTTTTTTTGTTACTCGAGGATAGCTAAAAGCTATATGAGCACGATGTGATGGATGGATGGCATCGACGGGAGGGGGAGAGAAGGAGGGCATGGATGTGCATGCTACGCTGCAATCAGGATCGTGAATCTATGCTGGATAGCACGATAGTGTAACTGGTATACACATTGCTTCAGACGGAATTCAAAGCCTGGAGATAGAGGTTTCGCTTTCTCGCTTGCGTGTGCATGTCCATTTCACGTTCCCTACATACATACGTGCGCACATCTTCGGTGACGCAAAAGCTTGCGGTTCAATATCGGGATAGGCAATGTAGAGATAGAGACGGCCTCTAGTGTAAAGCATTCCGCTGTGTGGATTTTGATATCAGAAGGCTGGCTTTTCCACGGAGGATTATAATAGTGCGTCGATCTTTCAGCACGGTGCTGAAGGTCAGACAGATGTGAAGGCCTGCAGCGTGCGGGATGTTGAATTGAGACCTCGATTTCATTTTGTCATCTTCCTCAAATTTGGAGGAATATGCCGGAGGTTCTAATCGCTCCTAGCTTGTTAGCTATTCGTGAGACCCGGCTCCCGTTCCCTCATTCATATTCATACGTTGCTCTCTCAATACTTCGTCTGCAGTCATAGACTTTGGCATCGTCAATGACGCCTCTATCAGATCATGATCGAGTCATCCCCTCCACCGCCAAAACCCGGGTAATTAATCCCCATCCTAATCCCGCCTCCACCACCTCCACCACCTCCACCCATTTTCTTACCTTTACTCTGCTTTACGTTCTCGACCAGCGCGAACTTCCGACCTAGCTCGCTGAGGCCTTGAACGTCTTGGCCGAGGAGGGAGAGTAAGCTGGAGAGGGTGACGTCGTTGGATTGAGCTTGTTGGGCGTACGTTAGTGGGTCGAGTTGTGGTTGGGTGGGGATTGCTGTCGGTCGGTGGGTGGTTGTGGAGAGGGTTGGTGCTGAGGTGTCTGTGTGGGGCGTAAGGAGGGAGAGGCGTGTAATTAGGGCTTTGATGTTTCGGAGATGGGGGAGGTGGGCTTGATCGACGGGTGCTTCGGAGTCTGGGTCAGACAGGCTGGATGGAGGGAGGGAGCTGATGTAGGTTGAAAGAGAAGATAGGCGAGATTGGAGCATTCTGACACTGTTGAGGCGGGTGGTCATGCTGGCTATTTGGTCTTCCTCTTCTGAATTGAGGATGTTTGCGGAAGCAGTGCTATTGGCTGTCTTTTTTGCTTCTGGCGGCTCGTCGGCTCGTCGCTTGCCTTTCCTATCTGCTCGTTCTTTTGCTTCCGGAGAGAGGATAGCATCTGCGTCTACGTCTGCAGCGGCGGCTGCGTTACCACCTCCTTTGGCAACGTAGTTGACGGCTATCATTTCCGTCTCATCGGTTTCGATTGTGTAAGGAATTGACCTAAAGCGGAGGCCTGAAGTATCTTCGCCATCAATTTGCATGGAATCATCTTGTTTGGTTGACTCGCCTTCGTAGATTGTTTCATATACCGTCAGAGGCAACTTCCCATTAATGCTAGCTGATGGCCTGGAAGAAATAGCTGAAGAATGAAAGGCGAGGAGTAAGGCAGATTCGTTCTGCGCAAGGAATTGTTTGTGGATAGGTAGGAACGCTGAGGTCGGTCCGCTTTCTGGACATAATGTGAACCAGCCAGCAAGATCAAGCGCGGGAACTTTATGCACATCCTTGTCTGCACTCGTCAGATTGCTAAGAACGGGGAATTGTGTCCCGCTTACATTGTTGTAAACGATCCTCAAACCACTGTGTCTGCAGACTTGCTTGATTCTGCCCGTCTATTTGCACATTACACTCGAAGGCATGCTCAAGTGTGATTTCTCGACCTTTCTGCTGACCCAATAGCGCACCAACAATGTTTCCAGAATACCCGCGCACTTGATGTCTTGTGATGTGATCGGATATCGTCAGGAGGACTAGAGGATGGAGGGAGACGGTGAGGTTGGAGTCGCTGGGTCGGTCAGAAACCAGAGAATTACCGGGCTTCATCACCTCTGACATATTGACTCTCGAATTGCTCATATAGATTGAAAAGGGGATGAAGAATTAGTGTTGGATATTATCAGGACTGGTTCCAGGCTTCACTGAACGATTGAAAGCTTGTTTGCAGTGTTTGTCTACGCTTGGCATTCGTGGATTTGGAGATCTTGGCATTCTGGTCGATTTCCATCAGTAAGATTTATACACTAATTTAGTGGTAGATTGTCTTTATTTTTCCAATGCACCATTTCTCCATTCCTCCCCTCCACTGCAGGGTCTTGTTGCTCTGTTCGGGCTTACTCTGTTTGTGTTTACATATTGTTTTGTACTTGTAGCACGAAGTCTGCTCACGAACACATTTTGGCCTCGCATAGATAACAAAGCAGTCAGCCTACAAAGGCAATCCAAAAGACGAACATAACAATAAAATCCAATACCAAAATCTATCATATACGCACATAAGGGGTCAAGAAGCTTCAAATTAATTACGGATGACAGTTGTGGAAAATGATTTGGGCATTCCGTTATACGGATTACATTGGTTGGATCACGTGGTATAATGATATCACTGGATGGGTGCCATTCCTTATTGGGAGTTGTGGCTTGGCCAAAATTAGGTGCAGCCTTGGCACCAAATTTGCACCTCTCAGCGACGGTGCTGGAGTACGACCTATCAGAGATTAGTGGGACCATCACTGAACTAACCTGAACGGAACATCCCACGTTGGCTAACTAGCGCCATTTCATGAACTGAGCAGCATTACCGCAGATTTCTATCAGCCAGTAAGAAATGGGACCCAAAAAAGTGACTGCGGAATAAAGTAAGCACGTGACTCTTCATCCCTAATAGTGTGTTTGCTATGGCGATAGAGCAATATTCTCAGTCATAGAAGCTCGCGTCCGTGTCTTATCCTGATTTCAGAGTCTTTGACTTATTCGGTATTAGCACTTTGCCACCTTATCAAGGCAATGTGAAAGACTCGGAGGCAAATAATTTTGTTCGTCTCCTAGCACACCTACGAACCCCTTCTAATTGTGCTATTTACTTGCGAGAATATATTACCTATCGGGAGTAAGATCGATTGTCGCTGTCGTTGTCGCTGTCGCTTCAGAGACCATTGTTGTCGCTTCCGTTGTCCCTTCTCTCTTCTACCATCGTAAGAACAGTTAATGGGTGGTACTTGGTAGAATACTTACAAGTGATCTCCTGGGCCGAGGAAGTCGCCTAAGCCGTCCATCATTCATCCTCTTCTCTTCATATCCTTCCCTTGCTGTTCATCTCCACTCTTTCTCCTTGGACCCATCTCCGTCTCCGGCTACAACAGGCGTAGCTGATTATGGAACGGCCCACCCAGAATCCGTACCTCAATACAGCACCTACCGGGATGGGGGACGAGCATTCGCGTGCCATTGGAAAGGCCCCTTTTAGGGAAAGACTCCGCAAAAAGGATCACCGGTGCTCTAATCTTAAGAGTAAGCAGAGAGAGAGAGAGAGAGAGAGAGAGAGAGATACTCGGGTTAAATGACTGTAACTGCTCTGTGCAGGTGACTCGAGACTGACTTTAGATACGGTTGACAGGATTTCTTGAGTGAAAGGTCTTAGAGGAACACTGTGGCTTTTCTAGACGAGTTTTGTCAATCTCTGCCACTGTGTTAAGAGTCAGAATCGATAGCTCGTGAGGTAAAGGTCTCTGCGTTGATAGTTGGGGTTGGATGTGGAGGTATGGTTGCTAATAGACTTTTGAACGGGTATTGTAGCACTTCTATCTTTTGGCGACATCGTTGCAGTCCTCCATGCCGCTTTTATGAAGATGTGACCTTTGTTCCTGGTAAGTGTGCTGCTTTGCTTTCATTCCCGGTATTCTACGCCGAGGCCTAAAGCACGATCGGGAGCTCTGGTGCACCAGAAGCCGTCCGTCGATGATCACGGATCTCCTCTAACAAGGCGAGCGAGAGCGCCTGAAGGTCTGCGTGCGCTTGTTTGTACTCGGCAGCGGCAGGCACCCAAGTGGCCAATATCTCGTGCAGTCTCTGTACCTGGTCTTTGCATGCCGCCCTGCGGAAAGGATCTAAATAGGATAGTCGCTCAACCTGCCCAACAGTGATCAATGATTGGTAGAATGAATGAGGGGCCAAATAACGAGGCCCCGAGCTTCCTTGTTCTTTGAACGATGCAATGCCGTCGGACAAAATCTCATCAAAAGAGATATTTGGTAGTAGCAGGCCTTCCATATGATCTTGCACAGGCTCTGATGTAGCTGGTGAAGAGGTAGAGGACATCTCATCAGAGGCAACTAAACACGAGATTCGCGGGAGTTTTCCAATGGGTGTAGCAGTGTCGTCGTTCTCCGTAGGGGGGTTTAATTCTGCTTTTCCGGTCTCCTCCGTCTCTGCCGTCCATCTCGTCAAGGTTTGACTTGGAGTCGACTTCGTGAAGTGACAGTTACGAAGATGTGACATGGCATGGGCCCTTAACCTATACCGTTTGCCCCCAACACAAGCTTTACACCTCGAGAGAAAGTTATTTGTAACCGAGACATCCTGACAGATCCAGCTTTTTTTCGTTGCCGAGTGGAACCGCGCAATATGTCTACTTAGGACCTGGTCGCTGTGTAGGCTCTTCTTGCAATGAGAGCAGATGACTCTGAGCGGCGGTCTTCTTCTGTATTTCTTAGGACTGGCGGCTTGAGCTTCTTCGATCGGGTCCACCTGATTGGCACCATCAGCGATCGTTATCTGGGCCTGTTTCGGCCTCGGTGTGGTGTTCCATGATTGAGCTGGGCCATCTGGATCATTGGCTATGGCAACCAAATCAGTGATCTCTTCGCCCGACGATAGCGTCGTCGCACACTGGGCTCCAACGGACAGCGAATTTTGCGACCCGGAATCCATGTGCTCGTAGGACGATGATACAACGAGAGGGCCCAGCAGTGCATTCGCAGCTGCTTGGACGTCTTCCAGTTTTGCCTGGCACAGTCCTGGCTCAGCAGGGGTTCCAGAATTAGCCTTTTCAAGTATTGACCGCTCATCACTCTGTATTGGATTTCGTTCAGAGCCAGGCGCAGTAATGGAGGAGCTAGATGGATGCTGGCCCTCCAGAGCTTGAACTTTTCCAGACTGAACCAAAGTTTGGTATCGCTGCAGCACATCATTCATAGTCTTAGTCTGAAAGAAGTCTGCAATGCTTTCAAAATCGTGACCATAATGCTCCAGCAGTCGTGGAAATTCGGCTTCCTCGGTGCTTGACCAGTACACAGGTTTTTGAATCCGAAAATCTTCTACCGAATCGGCAGTTTCCTCACCGTGCAACAGATTGCCGCCACGCGACCGGCTCAGTGCCCAAATGATGCTTTGAGAGGAGGGTCTGCCGCAGCCAACCGCTTCCGTGAGCTCCAAGTTTGCAAAGTCGGGGAAAGCTTTTAGTGGTCTTTCCAAAGCTTCGGCACACAGTGACATTGCATCCAGAGGGTGATCCGAATTTCCGGTTTTCCACTGTAACTGCATCGTCTCAGCAAGACCACAGACATCACTGCTGAATTCCCCGAAGCTTTGGTAATCTTGGTGTTCAATTCTCTCCTTCATTGCATTTAAAATTTGCAATGAGTCTGGCTCCTCCACCGTTACCGCCTCCTGAGAAGGGCTCGTTCCCTGATTAAGCAATTTCTGAACAGGCAACCTAGAGCCCCATTCTTCTACAGCCGCCTTTTCAAATTGATGACGGACATCCGCGAGGGCCTGGTGTGCTTGGGTCAGGCTATTCCGGAGAGCCTAGAGGCCCTTCGTGATCCAACAACATCTTTCCATAGCGACTCTTTTTGCAACGGAGGTGTCAATATCTGCTTCCTCTAGCGATCTTTTGGCGCGCAATGGAAGATCTACCACATCCATGACATTGCTTGGAATTTCGAAGTCCTGTGCCGACATGTGATATTTTGATTTATGTCTTTCGAGATCTCGAGCGGATTGGAACCCTCGTCCGCTAAAATCGCATTCGAGACACGGGAATGATTGTAAGTGTATGGTCTCATGGGTGTTGCGTTCTCTGACGGTTGCGAAAACATGAGAGCACATGAAATATCTGCAAAGGAAGGAAGTGCTGCCGAGCCTGGCCCTGAATACGGCAAAGTCTTGTTTGTTGATGTGCTCTGGAATTTGCGTGGCCGATTTGGCGCAAATGTCCTCGGTAATGGATAATATCTTCTGTTCGATGAGAGAGAGGTATGTATCGTCTTTGCGGCATTGCCAGGCTTGTTGGGCATCTATGCTAGCAAAAGGGCGCTCTGCGAGGTCTTTCCTGAACTTGAGCCAGTCCTGTACTAGGATTACAAGTTTTGGGAATCTGACCATCTTTTGCAAGTCCTCTTTTTCCACGTATGCAGATCCTAAAGAGTTTGAAATTTCGGGAAAGTCCTTTCGGACTTTGTAGAAGTCGTTCAAGCAGGCCACCAGGTTGTCCTCTGGCTGCTCGGCCGTAGCAAAATACGCCATGACATGGTCAGCCCAATACTGATGAACATAGCCCTGCAGTCCAAAGGCTCCCTGTACGACAAGGTTTTCCATATCTTGCTGGCTTGTGCTGCCAGAGTATCGTGGGACCAAGATCGACGAAGAGGCCACACTGAGAAGGCATGATATAGAGATATTCAAATGGGCCATACCGAGCTGAATAAAAGGACCGCTTTTGTCACTGAGCAAATATTCCTTGGCCGTAAAGTGAACCATTTCCACAAGGCCCTGTCGCATCTGTAAAATTGGCGCACAGACGTCTAGGACGTCCCTTTGAGGATGCTGCACCCGAGTGGCTTTGGAGAGTGTGGCCTGACCGGACTTCAGAGCAATTCCGTCAACTACCTCCTCCAACTTGACCGGACGAAGAGCTACGCACGTCCAATAGAGAATACCTAAGGCGCGCTCCCGAAGCGGTTTGCTCAAGTTGTCTATTCGAGCTATGATGCGGCCATATGCTTTATCCAGTCCGTCTGGGAGCGTCTCGATATACGTGTCCAGTTCATGCTGTGTTGCCAAGTCCTTGAGCATGATGGTGACCAAGTGTACCCATAGAAACATGCCGTTGGCCATAGCATTCAGCCTATCTTCGATTCTCCTGGAAATGCAAGTATCCAAGCCCGGAAAAGTGTCATGAAGACTTCTAACGTTGTGTTGGATGTAACAACTCAGAGCTTCGTCTGTGTTCTCGTTCAATGAGAGATAAATACTCTGCCGTAGGATCTTCCGTATTAGAGGTTCGTCCCGGCTCGAGACCAGCACCTTACACGACTCCACACAATGTTTTTGAAGCTCCACAACGCTCGTCAAAATATTTTTCTGTAGGTTCTCGTTACATTCTCCACACCATCTAGGACTATGTAGACATTCTTAGCGCCAGACAGCAGCGCTATAAGGATTTTCTTCAAGGAGCGGATGGAAAGATTGGACCCTTCCTGAAGATAGTTTTGGTGTACCAGGGGTGCTAGATCGATGTTCTGTCGGAGGAGTTGAACTGCCAGGGTACGTAAAGCTCGACTGCAGCCATCATCGGACTTGTCTCCCCGGGAACAGAAATAATACAGCGTGCTCCGCGACTCAGACTTTTGCAAGTGCTGAATCACTAGAGAACAAAGTATGGTCTTTCCTGCGCCGGGTTTGCCGGTCATCCAGATTAATGGATAACCCATTTCTTCCTGAAGCCAGGGCATGACCTGTTGGTGTGCCAAGATCCAATTGCAGGTCCCAGGTTGTCGAATGTCAGCGAGGTCACACAAGTAGTCTTCTTGCTGGTCATCATCAGCTGATAGCCAACCAAAGACATCCTGCGTCATTTGGTTCCGTCTGCGCCTCTCATATTCGTCGTTTTCAAGGCGTTCCAGTTCACCTTTCTTCTTCATTTCCAAGAAATGAAGTGCGGATGCCTGTTTGTCCGCCAATTCGCAGTGGGAAAAGAGACTGGCTAGAATGCACTTGAAACGCCGTTCGAAAAGGCCCCAATGAAAGGTGAAGCAAAAGTGCCATGCTCGATGCCTGAAGAATTTGTATGCCTGATGGTGGAATTCAAGGAGATCGCTATATATGTTTCCCAGCACTCGCTGAAAGTCCTCATCGTTCGCAAAGGCTGCTTTCAAGATGTCGATCCTTGGTAGAGCAGCCGAGATGTCCTTGTATGCCTCTAGTATATGTTCCAGGACATTGATGTGCTGTCTGGCCAGAAGAAGTATGAACTTGATGGGCCCCCATACGAACGACAAGAAAGGAAACCCTTGGCAGAACACCTCAATGCAATTGGCGTACGATTCCAAAGACCGAAGTGCTGGTTCTATGCGTCGCATGTTTCGCAGTGACGTCCTCGCTGATTGTTCGCATTCAATCTCGCGGGCGGCCTTCCAGACATCTTCCAGAGTTGTACTCTCAAAATCGATCAAGTCATTAGGTGTAACCGCTTGCTTCAGAGTGTCGAAGGCCGATTTAATAACTCTACGTCCATCTGGGTCCATGGTGGTACTCGGATTGGGTCGTACTTGGGCAGGCAAGGGACAATAAGCAATCCCTCAAGCTAGGTGCGTGGGAAGCTCGAAGGGAGGTTCAACGTCTTTGTCTGTGCAAAGACATCGAATAGCGAAGAAACATGTAGCCTGGACAGGCCAAACGAACAGTAGCATCATGCTGACTTAGAAGTATCCCCACATTATACTTGTCCAGTGACAATCGTATTGTAGTAATGCTAAGCATGGCTATGCTCGATGACTAGTCAGGCTCGGTCAGCCCATAAAGCCGAGAGCTGCGCGTGCGCGTGGAAAACAGGGCCAAGTAGGAGGTAAGGCAGACTCATGGTAATCGAGAGCCTTATGCAGATACTTCTGCCTTCATTTGATCCTTTCGTAACCCAACGCAATGAAGCACGCTTTGGATGATGCCCTCGAGTCAGATAGACCGTTGAAACAAACTGAACTTTCGCACGGAGAGGAGATTTGCTTTGGAATGGTTTGAAATCTTGTTGTCGGATTCGTTGTGGCGAGGTACATAATTGTCGTAGTAGCACTGGCTACTGCGATTTCGCTTTTAGCCCAGCAGATTAGCTCCATCAAATCTCTCCACCCTCCAGGGATGTAGGGCACCGCTAACTAAGCTTTGAGTAATTACCTAGCTTGTCGATTTGCCTATCGAATTGGCGAGAGCTCAGCCAAACATTCCCCTTTCTCACATACCTGTCTCGCTTTCACAAGATTGCAGCTCAGTGATAGCAACAAACCAAGAGACGCTTGCAACTGTCTCGGGCGATGCAGCAAAGCTATTGAGCAGCTTACACCGCTCCCCACAGATATCCCTCCAGTTGTACGCGGGTCCTCCGACGCCATGTGCGAGCGAAGCTGCTGGATCAAAGAAGACAAATGGGCTCAAAAGCGTACACGGATCCCTGACACTCTTTGTTATCCTCTATGGCCACGAAAGCATCTATGAGCAGGTCGGTGTCTTCGTTACCAAATGTGGATTGTTCCTGCAACACCCAAAACATTGCGATCGGGACGTCAAGTACCGCAACCCACAATGCCTATCGACGGACGATGGTGCTACTCAGCTTACCTCCCACAGAGGATACTCGAGCGAATGTGTTCTGACCGAGTTCAACTGTAATCCAATAGACTTATTCGCAAGAGCACATGACGAGCAAAATCTACCTGAGACTTCAGCACCGAGCATCCTCACCACAGAACTCTATAAGCACCAGAAACAGGCGCTCACATTCATGCTTAGCCGCGAACGAGGTTGGATGACAACAGGCCTCTATAAGGATCTATGGGAGATTGATAGTTCATCAGCGACGTTATACAGGAATGTCGTCACTGGACAACAGCAGAGCAGGCCATTGGCCGAATTCCGAGGGGGGCTTCTAACAGACGCACCCGGGTTAGGTAAGACCTTGAGTGTTATTGCTCTTATTGCGGCCAACAAAAACACCTCAAGTGCAAATAACAACACCGCTGCAATGGTAAGCTCTCTGCTCGTGGTGCCCAAGTCCCTCATACAGACGTGGAAGGATGAGCTAGAGCGGCATGCGAAACCAAACTCGATCAAATACTGCGTTTATTATGGCAAAGACAAAGACCTTTACTTACATAACTTAGAGTCTTACGATCTAATCATCACTACCTACTCTACCGTGAGGATAGATTGGAAAAAGAGTTTTGAGCCGATGAGTACAGCGCCTCTTCACAACGCTTCTTGGAAACGGATTGTACTGGATGAAGCGCATATCATCCGAGCGCCCAACAAGTCGTTCGCCAAGTCCGTATGTGCGCTGACAGCCGAGTGCAGATGGGCCGTTACCGGCACGCCGATTCAGAACAGACTTCGAGATCTCTTTAGCCTTTTCAAGTTCCTGCGTTGCCATCCTTTCGACGACCTTAAGGTTTTCAACACTCACGTCACACAATCTTGGAAAGCAAGGTCAGATGCGAATGCAGTTGCAAAGCTGAAGACAATAGTCAACGCTCTTTCACTTCGGCGGCCCAAAGAAATCATAGACTTGCCTCTTCGGAAAGATACCCGCGTTCTCTTGCATTTTAGTGACGAAGAGTGGAAATTTTACAAGGAGGTCAGAGCCAGGACTCGAAGCAGAATTGCCAACGCTGCAGAACACATGGGTCGATTAACGTTTATCAACGCCCTTCAATGGGTAAACGAGCTGCGCCTCATCTGCAACCTTGGAGTGGGAAATCGCAAAGAGCCTCTGAACGCGGGACTGGCTACTGACTCCACGTTCTCGTGGTCTCTAGACACCGCCCAGTCTGTATTTGATCAGCTCGACCAAGTCAACCTTGCTACCTGCTCAAACAAGGCCTGCTCAGCAGACTTGTCATCCGAACTGTCTGGCGAGGCTGAGATTGATAGAGTCGATGAGCCCCGTATGAACCACGCCATGGAAGTGCTCTGTTTCCCCTGCTTTAAGGATGTTAAACGTGGAAAGTCCCATGAAACATTTCTCGCCGTGTGCAATCATTTACCAAGATGCGCGTCAGCCTCTCCATCTTGCCAGCTACCATCAGGCCAGGCGCCAAGTATCTTACACCGTCAAAGCCTGTCAGATGTTTCCACTAAAATTCGAACTCTCGTTGATGATCTATGCAAGTTGCCGGAGGAAACCAAGAGCGTCATCTTCTCAGGTTGGACCAGGACCTTCGACATGATTCAACCTATCCTCAACACAAAAGGCATACGCTGCGTCCGTCTGGATGGCTCCCTCTCTGAACGCGGCCGTGCCAGTGTTTTGAAGGCATTCCGAAACCATAGGGCGATTCGTGTTCTCCTAGCGACCATCACATGCGGTAGGTTTGGATCTTACAGCTGCCTCACGGGCATATATCATGGAACCGCAGTGGAATCCGATGAGTGAATTGCAGGCATTAGATCGCATTCATCGACTTGGGCAGAAGTCGCATGTGGTAACAATTCGATATGTAATGAGGAACTTATGGGAGGAGCAGGTGTTGAAACTTCAGCGTCGCAAGCAGGAGCTGACAGATTTGGCACTAGAAAGTGGGCCGATCAGGAAGGACGAATTAACCTATGGAAGACTTCAGTATCTAAAGGATCTGGTGGATTAGAGCAGTATGGAGCATGTTACCACGAAGCAGCCATCACTCCGAGACAGTGGCCGATATACTTCAAACTTGTCGAGCGGTCACTAGGCCGTTGGACGTATTGACATGCTCTTGTCCTATTGGCTCTGCTGATTCTTTGCTAACTCTTCCTTTCTTGTGAAATGGCGCTAGTATGCCTGAGGCTCCTTTGGCCTAAAATGACAAATGACGTGTCAATCTTCTTAATGGTATGGGAAGCTGACTAGCTACGAAAATTTTGCAGAAGCTAAATACAGGCGCAGGCTGCGTATGCCGCTAAGGAGGACCTACAACAAAAAGCCCTAAAATCCGACGCAGGAATGCCAAATGCCAAGCCACAGCAAATCCTATGCCTGAAGGTTCTATGTCTGGCTGGAGGCAGAATGCGTTGTAGCAGTTGGCGCAAACAGAAAATGATCACGATTCTGACTTTAAAAATCAAGAAAAGCAAGAGAAAGAAAAAACCCAACTGTGTCATGGACGCAGGAACCGCTGTATCTCCCCTCTTGACAATTGATGGCGCATCTTGGCCTGTAGGTCGCCCAGCACTGCTGCCTAGTGGGGTGAGACCAGGGTGAGCGAGAGCGGCATCACCCTAGTTAGTGATGAATGAGTGTATGGAGGAAGCTAACTAGCTACGAGAACTCTGCAGAAGCTAAATAGGCCTATGCTGAGTAAGCCGCCAAGGAGGACCTACAACAGTTAGGCCACGACCGGTGGTGAGCTCGGGCAGATTTCCCATACCTTGGCAGCAGGTTCCGACGTTTCCCCATAAACCTTAAACCGTGCTCGTGTATCTTAACTCACGATCTGTCAACAACAATGGATCATATACAAATTCCCCTCTTCTAGAACAGTGAAGCCGGATTGGATGATTCTACTGACATTAAAGTCCTGAAATCTTGTCGTCAGGGCATCTGGACGCGTTGCAACCGCACATTGAGGGATGGTTATCTGGTGTTGCATTGTATGCTGCTATACATCAATCTTGGATCATGACTCAATCTGGTCCTCTGGATGAGCTGATAGCTCATTTGAAAACCCTTCGAAAAAATACCAAGCAAGAGCATCTCAGTACTTCTCTTGTGGAGCAGTCCCGGTTTCTACTTCACAATGCCGAATTGCAACCAAGGCAGGTGGTAGAGTTTGCGCATCTAACCCTCACACTATTGAGGACGTCACAAGATGATCTTGAACCTCTCATATGCCTGCTTTCAGATGCTATCGAGCTTGTTACCTTTGATGACTTGCAAACGTCGATACCCGTCGACGTTGTCACTGAAGGTCTTTCATCACGGTCTCCACCCGTGCAGAACTTAGGCCTCTCATATCTGAAGAAGGCTGCGGAGTCTCCTAGTGGGGCAGCTTTTGTGGCAAACGACGATACTTTGGTTAAGGCTCTGATTGAACTATTCCTTACGTCAAAATCCGCGGAGATTGGAGGCACAAAAGCACTTGAAGCGATTCTCTCTCTTCTGTCGGTAGACAACCCTGATAAAATCACTACAGTCTCCAATGATGGCACTATCGGTCAAACCACCGGGCAAGGGTTACTCTGGCGAAGATTGTTTGACGACCAGGAAGTTTATGGTCTCTTCTTCCAATTCACCTCTGCTGGCGACTCGAACCGTGACCTCTCGAGATCAGACATTACCACAGCTCAAGCAAGACTCTTAGACTTCGTTTCAGGAGTTGCCAAGATGCGCTGGGATGCCATCTACGACCCTACGAAAACTGACCTGCAGCCCTCTTCAAAGTCTCAAGGCGTGGCAAATGGCTACGAACACAGTCTTCTGAAATATGCCGCTCTTGACATGGTGGATCGAATGGACCCTCTGATGACAAACATACTCGTTGATTTCCTTACCAAACTGCTAGAGCTGAAGAATCCACCTGGCTGCTCGAGGATTGCTTCCATCCCGGCAATTTCCTCCCCTTCCCTCGAGTTCCTGGTCGCATCCCATCTACATCAAAGGGCTACTGACTATTACCTCCGAAGCGAAGATTTCGACGCTCTCGAAGCACAGTTTCTCCGAGGTGCTCAGATACGATATCTCTGCACCTATGCCGACTTGTATCCCGAGCACTTCCTTCAAAGCTCAGACCTCGCACGAAGCACAATCAATCGCCTAAACCGCAACCTGCAGATCAGCGGAGCTCGCTGGGCCCATGGCCCATTACCGGTCCAAGACCTCAACGTGCTGGCACATTTACCAGCTATCGCCTTGGTGAGAGCCTCAAGGTCGGATGAAAATCCCTTGTTGCTTTTACCCACAAATCCCGCGAGTTCAGACGCCTTTGAAACGCTCGGCAAGATCTTTCATGGACCAGACTCGAGTGAAATTCCAATTGGTGAAGATCTGGTGGCAGGCGAAGACCCCTTTAGCACGGGTTCCCGAGCAGCTTCAGCCCGCGTGCTGTTCTATCAATATCACGACAAACATCCCGAGTTCTGGAGCAACACCGGAGCTGCCACCAACGTCCTAGCCATGCCTCAAGCTGCCTCAGCTGCCATAGGCTTGGTCAGAAGCATCGTGACCTCTGTCTGGGCCCCTCTGGATCAGAACGCTTCGCAGAGCACTGCACCGCTGTCGCTACCAACAGAGCAAAGCCTGCGGGAGCTATGCGGCGGCAACGTCTCCAGAACCGGCATGGCAGAAGTCCTCAATGCCGGTGAACCCGCCATCCAGTCGCTTCTCACGCCGCTGAAGAGCATGGGTGGGGACGCTGAAGCGGCGCGGTTGGCATGGCGACTTGGAAGAGAAAAGTTTGACGCAATGGTGCTGATAGCCGATCTGATGAGGAAAGGGGTGGGGAAGGACGAGGTGCCGAGTCAAGTGTGGAAGGAGACTGGGGGCCGCATACAGGAGAGGATAAGACTTGATGCAGGGGGCGGGTTTACCACTCTGACGAACCTTGTCGGCACTATGGGGGGATGAGGAGTTATCGTTGAAGCCATTAGCGGTACCAGAATGCTGAAACTTCCGGAATGTGTTCGCCTCAATTTGGGTCAAAGCAGAAGTAACACGAGATGTGCTTCCTTGGCAATGACGACTACAACCAACGGAAGCTCAGACTAGCTCCTACAGTCCTCGCATGGTCTCCTCTTCTCCATCCTCCCTCCAATCTTCAATTCCATCCCGCTCTTCCTCGCCATCTCCACCAAATCCATCCAATTGCAAGCCCCTCCCTTCCCCCGGCATCTCAGTATCAACTTCCACCGCCGCGAAGTCAAGGTGTTTCCAATTCTCAATCTCCTCAATGATACTCCTCAATCGATCCCTAATACTCTCGACCGCGTAACTGCCGAGCAACAGCCTCAGCGGCGGAAAGGAGCAGTGACCAAGCTGCCAGATCAGCTCGGCGGATTTAATGGCAGACGTGGGTTGATTGTCGCCGATCCATTGCACCATGCGCTTGAAGTGGCCGGCGGGGGAGGTGGCGCTGGCGTACGGCGGGCTGGCGGGTGTGATGTGGAAGTGTTGGAAGGGTTTGAGATGAGTGTCTGGTATGCCACTGCTCCCGCTCTCGCTTTTCATGTGACCTGAATTGCCCTGTACGCGCGAAATGCCGTCCGTGCGCTCTTCTTCCACTTCATCTCGCAATTCGTCTCTCCTCATGTGCCCTCCCACAACCAAAGTAGCTTTGATGCCAAATTCATCGACCTCATAGAGCATACTCTCAATCAGCCCCTCCACTGCATATTTCGTAGCGCAATATGGTCCTAGTCCCGGCACACCTAGTGCGCCGCTCGTGCTACTGAAGATCACGTATCTCCCGCCCACCTGCTCGCGAAAGTAGGGTAATGACAGTTGAATGATGTTCAAGGTGCCCATGAAGTTCGTCTCGAACTGGTTTCGGATATCGGCTTCAGATTGATCCTCACAGGCGCCGATGATGCCATGGCCCGAGCAGTTGGCAACGATGTCTATTGAGCCGAAGTGTGACAGGGCAGTCTGGAGGGCGGAGGAGACGGTTGAACGGACGCGCACGTCGCAAAGAAGAGAGAGGTAGGTTAGTTGTCGGGAAACGGATTCTTGAGAGGTTACGTCGGGGTTGGGTGGAAGATGAAGCGAGCCCATTGACCCGGGCGTATCTGTCGAGTGCGACTGGCCAATTGCGCAGACGCGATCATTATGTACGAGGGCAGCACGGACGAGCGCCCGGCCCATGTGTCCTGTCGCGCCAAAGATCTGACATTATCGTCAGTGACTCGATCGGCCTCATCCTGTATCGATGAAAAGCTCACCACCCATACGAGCTGCTTGGGGGGGTTTTGTGGTCCTGGAGGATTTGTCGTGATTGGGAGATGCAACTTCGGATCATTCGCCGCGCACTCGGGTGACAACACCTCACTGACATCCTTTCCCGCTCCCTCCTCATTCATTCTGCCTCCCAGGGTCTCACATCGCGCAGAGCGATCAATTATGGTGAGATCTGGAATCGCCGGTGCATGGCATCAGGCCAGCAGCCTATGCCTCAGGGCGTCCATTGATCAGGTTTCAGCTAGCCTGCGCCCTGTCCAACGCCCTGTCCAACAGGCTATTTTGAGTGATTCTCTTGAGTGTATAACACTCATTCGAGGCGCAATTCTACATAGATTTAGACAGTCAATTCGATCGATTCTACAGACACTTCTGAGCGATTTAGGCCTATTTATTTGACAGTTATGAGCCCGGAGTTGTTTTCCTGCAATGAATACTGAGTTTCTATATTCTCTATTTAATTGACTTAAATATTGATATTTAAATCTGGTCCGGTCTGGTCTGGTCCCTCAAGCCTAGGGATCAAAGACCAGGTGATCCGGTCCCATATAGGCTGGGACCGGACCGGACCGGACCATTACGCAGCCTAATTTATTTAATAGCTGAATCTGATTAATATATTAGATAGACTAATCTATATTAAGAAGAAGAATTAAGAGAATAGTAAATAGCTTATAAATAATCTGTTTTTTAATATTATTATCTACATTATTACTAATGTTATTAATAATAATAATATAAAAGTCTGATCTATCTTCTATTTCTTCTTCTCTTCTTCTTTTTCTTCACCGAGAGCTTAGTAGGACGGATTAAGAGGTGTGATAACGCCGACGCTGATTTTATCACATAAGGATCTGTTTTTTTAAGCATTTCTACATATTTTTCGGTTCTTTAAGACCTAATCTACTTACTTAACACTATTTCGCGTTATTTCGGCCCATCTCCAGCTTCAATCTCGCCCGAAATGGAAGCTAAGGGGGTGTGTCAAACAGCCTCTACCTCAGGGCGTCCATTGGTCAGGTTTCAGCTAGCCTGCGCCCTATCCAACGCCCTATCCAACGCCCTATCCAACGCCCTATCCAACAGGCTATTTTGAGCGATTCTCTTGAGTATATAACACTCATTCGAGGCGCAATTCTACATAGATTTAGACAGTCAATTCGATCGATTCTACAGACACTTCTGAGCGATTTAGGCCTATTTGTTTGAAAATATTCCCAACTTCAGAGACAAAAGCTTCCATGCGAAGTCATTCCCCAGTCTCAAATTCTGCTGTCGCACCTTGCGGGTCTGACTCCGAGCAAGCAGCACTACTGATTCAAAATGAAGGCATACTGGTTTGACAATCAGCCTGTGAGAAATCCAACGACCCTCCATGTTGGGACGCTTCACTGACACCGTTGTCAGGGTGATCAGCGCGAGGATCACGATTCTGGCAAAGCTGTCGACACCGACTACTTGTGTGGCCTCGGTGTATTCTACTTCCGCTGCCCTTCGATAGGCAATGTCAACGCAATAGCGAAAGAACGCAGCTACAAAAACAGAGACGAGATTACAGTCTCGCCCGAGAAAATGGGTGATGTCTATGAGGACAAGGTGAAAATGTTTTTCAACGAGCATCTTCATGAAGACGAGGAGATCAGATATATCCTTGACGGAGAGGGGTTCTTCGATGTGAGAAGCGAAACAGACGATTGGGTACGGATCAGGTTGGAGAAGGATGATTTGATTATCTTACCGGCAGGCATCTATCATCGCTTCACCACTGACGCGAAGAATGTCTGTACTTGTCCTATTTATTCAACACGGAGCTGACGTGCTGCAGTATATCAAGGCCATGCGTCTTTTCAAGGAAGATCCGAAATGGACACCTCTGAACCGTGGGCCAGAAGTTGATGAAAATACCCACCGTCAAAACTATCTTTCAAAAGGCAGGTCTTCATCGATATCTGCGCATTGACCGCACGGAGGGGGTCTCATAGTTCCGCTTTGACTTCAAGTATGATAATCTCTGTGCAAGCTTTTCACAATGAGATAACGCGTCGTTGGGTGACAGCTTTCCATTCTTGCCAGCAGTTTTTTCGATATTGCCTACAGCGTGTCTCTCGTCGGATTTAGCTTGAATCGCCGTATGTGATACAGCGTAGACTGCGCATTTGAGTACAGAAAACGGTTGCGCCAGGTTTTCTTTACATGCTTAAGGGGTAGGTTGTTCAAACGCCAGGCGGCATCGTAGGAGCGTGCCAGTTCGCAACGCCGGATTGGAGCGCTGTTGTCACTTTCTTTGAGTTAAACGGTGCCGCCTGGTGACCTAGGTTTTCAAATATGGCGGTGAACGTTCCGAAGAGCTTTCAGGAAGGCACTGAGCCTGGCATACGTCCATCATCGTCCTCGGCAGACACGGTAGCGTCTGCACCTCTGCCAGCTCTCAGTCTGAATCCGTCCAAGAAAGGGTCTTCGATCACAGGCTGTTGGCTTTTTCTCTTTCTCACCGACAGAGGCGGAGGCACTGTGTCGTCCCTTTCATCCTCACTGCCAGCTTTGGCGTCTTCGCCTTCACGGACCCTTGTTTTTTCCCTTCTTGGCCAAAGTCCCGGTAGTCCAACAACCTGTACCCTAGGCTCTACCACTCGTTCTTCGAACCACGCTTGCACCCTTGCCTCTACAAGCTGTGCTATTTTTGGTACATCCTGAAGTCGTGATCGTGACCCAACGAGGCTGCGGATTGAGAGATCCAGGCGGTAGTCTGGCAAGAAAGAGAAAGCTAAATTTGTCTTAGGTGAGGAGCCAGTACTGTTTGTCTGGTCTGCTGCTATAGCTTCCGAGGGATCCTCCTCTGGCTGTGCGGCCGGAACGAAGCTTATGGATAAGGTGCCAGAGAAACGTACGACAGACACAGCAAGAGCCACAGGGAGCAGAGCCGAGAATGGTTTGGGATAATTGAGAAGCAGCGAGGTCTCAATCGCAAGGGTCAGATTGTCGTCAGACAGATCTACGTCCATTAACGCTTGGAGTCGGCCGCGGGCCTGAACGGTCGCATTCTCATCCTCTACTTCGATGACGCGACAATTGCTGAATATGGGGAATTCTTCACCCAACGAGATCTCAGTGACATTGATTTGGTCGATGAATGAGGGACGCTTGCTGGGGTCGTTTAGCGCAGCAACCAAAGTCGAGAGAACGGATGGGGTTGAAGACGAGGTGTCCTTCATATTATAGGCAGTTTGCCGGTATTGCGCGATCGCCTGGGCAATGAGCACATTGAACCAATCAAGTGACTCCGGTTGATGCGAAGAATGATGCGTCTGCGTCCTGCCATGGCTTTTGCCTTTGATTTTGGTGGGCGGAAGTGTCTGGTAGTAGGTCTTTCTCAGAATCGATGCAGTATCTGTCCCGTTGGCAGGATTTTGCCGGAGAATATTGCTGGCACTAAATTGGCCTCGGAGGGTTCGAGGAGGAGAGCTCTTGATTGACCCATGACTATGGAGAGAGGGTGTCCGAATGTGCTTTGCCCCAAGGTAGCCTGAGGTATTGCGGGATTGAGGTGGAGGTGCTTCGCCGAAGATAAAGAACTTTATAAAGGCGCCGAGGAGTAGAACGACTGATAATTGGCCAATCAAAAGACCTTGAGTAAAGGACAGACTGTCAAACGAGTCAGCAACGGTTGCCGACGCCTGGTGGAAGATTTTATTTACGAGGATTGGTTTGAGGGGTTTGGTTGAACATCTGCCTGTTATCAGCCAGGCTCTTGATCGCGGGTGTATCAGGCATTTCTCACTCGGATTACTGTTCATCATACCCAGGTCAACGTCAGTACTCCTTGCTTGTTCATGTTCCGCACCATGACAGTGACAATAGCTAGAAAATGGACCCAGCAAGCAAGCTGTAAATATGTCCTGAACATATGTCATCGAAGCTCCAAATTCATCTCCAACTTTCTAAATCGCTCTCCCACCAATCGACTTCAAGATGCGACAATTCCTCGACAAGCCACCTGGCCCTTCTTAATCTTCTTGACTGTCTCTCTTCACATTCCCGAAATAAGAGTCTGATCCCATCCCTCACGTTATGACCTTTTTCAAATTGCAGCCATGATACACACCCGTATTCGGCCAGTCCTCTCGCCCTTCGTCATCCTCATCCTAACCCTGCTCATCTCCCTCACCTCCGCCGCACGTGTCACAAATCCCTCAAATGCCCCTAGAGCCGCCGTCCTACTCTCAAAAATCTCCACTCTAACCCTCCGATCCGGAAGGTCCACCTCATCTCGTCGTGTCACTCCAATCCCGCAGCTACAGTGTACTGGACCTGCCAGCGTATGCGCCCTCTACAAAGTCGGTGACCTACGCTGCAAGAACGAAGGCGCAGACTACGATGAGAACAACGTACATTGGACCTGCACAGCACCGTTGCCAGAAGAGTTCAAGCTGGGAAGCACCGATGTCATTTGCGAGGGCTACGAAAGCAGCGAGGACCCATATGTGCTGAAAGGCAGCTGTGGTGTGGAGTACCGGCTATTGCTGACGGAGAAGGGCGAGGAGAAATATCGCAGTACGAATGATGAGAATTTTTGGGGTTCTTTCCAGAGCAAGAGTAGATGGGAGAAGCTGGGGACATTCGTCTTCTGGCTGATTTTTGGAGGTGTGGTCGGTGCAATGATACTGTCTGCTTTTGGCTGTCTCGGAAGACGCGGTACAGCAGGCGCTGGAGGGAACAGACCTGGCTGGGGAGGTGGCGGCGGAGGTGGAGGTGGGTTTAATGATGATCCTCCACCACCCTACTCGGATTATCGACCATTGCCGAAACTATCTACAAGATCATCATCCTCGAGGTACGGGCAAACAAGGGAAAGCGGACCCTGGAGACCGGGCTTCTGGACTGGAGCAGGTGCTGGGGCTGCAGCAGGGTATCTGGTTGGTAACAGAGGTCAAAATCAGAACGGTGAAGGTATATTCGGTAGAGGTCCTTCGAGTACAAATACAGGAGGACTGTTCGTTGGACGAAGGGACAACGCAGGCGAGGGAAGTTCCCGGTCAAGCTCGAGTCCTTCGCATTCGTCTAGCCGACATGAAAGCACGGGCTTCGGGTCTACCAGCCGTCGGTGATAATCCGAAGTTATGAGCAACTGAACGTGGCGGTGGTGTTGTGTACGTCTGGTTTACGCAGAGCTTCCACGATCAGAGCATCCTTCGAGCCCACTTGCAACTAACAATCCTTCCTTTCTGCGGCGTTTTGCTATTGCCCATGTCTAACGCCAAGCTTGATCTCAGCACTTGATTTCAAGCATATTCCGAGTCTATGGCACCATCATTAGGGGGCAACATCTTCAATCCGCCCAACCATCTCTTCCGTGCCTTCAGCAGGCAAACCTCTACCCTTCTTGCCCTCTTTCTTCTTCGCCGAAGGCGTTTTCTTAGTCTTCTTCTTGCTCGCAGCAGTGCCATCGATGATGCGTTGCGCCTCGGCAGCATATCGATTCTTCCTTACTGGCGGTTCGCCCTCTTCAAGAGGTTCTCCATCCGTACCCTCAACTTCGTCCCTTTGCTCAATTGACTCCTGGATCTCCTGGTCAACTTCTGCCTCCTCAGCCCGCATTTTCGCGTCTTCAGCCTCGAGTCTCGTTTGCTCTTCTAGTAGTTCCTTGTAAAAATCTTTCGGATCGTCGTAGACTGTATCTGTCATTTCTGAGAAAGCTTGCAGGTCGACCGGTTCCTTCGAATTCAACGCCGTGAAGATTTTCTCTGGATTGAGCTTCTCCTCCTTGGTGTACTTCTTCTTGACGATAGCCCTCGAAGTGCCAGGAAACATTTTGCTAATCATCATGAAATCGGTACCAAACATTCGAAGTCCTTGGTAGAATTGTTCCGTCTGCTCATCGTCCCAAATGCTGTAGCTTCTCGTCGCCCCAAGTTTCCGGCCCACCGTCGATTGGTTGACCCGTTTCGTCAAATGGTCCTCGTCGATGGCCTCTCCGAGCTGATCAGCGTCTCGAGCTGTTTCTGCGTTGCGGTCAATCACCCTTGATGATTCGTCAATGACCATTTGACCGTTCACGAGCACAAGTCGTTCGGCAACATGGGGCCCGGGTGGCGGCAGGGGACGCCCATTTTTTCTGCACTCCTTTTGCCTTCGCTCTTCCTTAAGAGCCTCCTCCTCTGCTTCTCGCCGCTTCTTCTTCACTTCCGCCCAGTCGATCTTTTGCATTTCAGACTCTCGTTTCGAGGTCTTTCCCAAACCTTTATCCTTGATGAGATCTGCCATTTTGACTTCAGCGGGCACAATCTCATGATTTTCAGCCTCTGCGGAGCTTAGCTTGCGCTTTCGCTTCCTCTCATTAGCCTGTCCTCTGTTCTTGTTGGTTCCACTAGTAGCTTCGCAAATAACCTCATCTGCCGCCTCTTGTGCTGATAACCTTTGCTTCCTTATTCTAGTAGATCTGGATCTAGTGGATGCGGGGTTGGCGGGCTGCAACCCATAGTCTTCATCAGTTTGTGGCTGAGCAAGCACTTCATCGTTCGCGAATGAATTCCGTGCTTTGGACCGAGCGTTGGTCTTCGCGGATGTTTGGACGTTTGATAGACGTGAGCAATCTTGCTCAAGTGCTCGGTCTGGCTTGCCTCCGTGAGTTGCTACAACATCGGGCCCCTTGGTCGCAGCAGATTGCAACTCTTTTGCTGGTTTACGAGGTCTATTTGGCACTCTTGAAGCAAGACCCACTTCATCATCTGGATCCGGTACGCGACTAGCCTTATAATCCGTCCTACTTTTGCCTCTCAAAGCTCTCATGCTTGTGCGTGTCTGTCTTGATGTTTGTGCTGGCTCAGCCGTCTTAGCATTTTCAGCAGCAGTCTCTGGTGATGCCTGCGTTCCAGCATGGAGTGCAGATAGTCTTTTCTGAGGTTCCGTAGATATAATCGTCGGAGCTCTAGGTGACCGTGAAGAAGCTGGAGTTGGAATAGGGATTGCAGATGGTTCAACCGGATTTTCCGAGAGTACCCCTTTTGCAGAATCACCATTTGTCCTTGTGCCGGAACCGGCGCCATGTTTGTCGTGAATTTGTTCTTGTGGAGCAGGTGGATCCGAAGCTACAGGATCTTGACCAAGTTGAGGATCGGGTGTCGCAGTAAAGGATTGACTACGTGAGGCAATATCTTCACTTCGAGATCCCGTATTCGGTGTCGTGACATTTCGAATTCTTCGGCGCGGAGGCGCTTTCGGAGCAAGTCTCTTGTTCAAGCCCGACTTGTCTGTCGAAATCAGTTACAGTCGTAGAGACAGGATTGGGTTTTGTACTGATGGAGCTGCTGAAAGCCGGCATATTTCAGGTGTGTGTCATGCGTATGCGTGAGACTCATACCTCCTCGAGCTGGAGAAGCAGCTCATGCTTGCTATGTTGTCATATCGCGTGTCTGTATTACTACTATTATCGTGGCCACCGCGTACTTGCATTGCAGCTTGACGCATGCCGTTACTTTTTGAAGTGTTCGGATCTTGGCATTCTAAAATCTCTCTTGCCAGAACTTCACTTTCAGGACATCTTGACCATAAGCCACCCAATCTTCGACTACGGCGCATCAATGTTCTCAGCATGATTCACTCGGTGTACTGTTGGTGACTCATAGATCTTTCCTTTACACAATATAGCCATACATGGTTCTGATGCCGACCATCGACGCAGTCCCCCTTTCCCATGCCCTGAAAATGGAAGATCGAAAGCGACCCTCACCCTACGGTCAACATGACTCAGGACCACCGTCGAAAAAGCCAGCAAACTCAGCAAATGGAGCAGTCAAAGGCCATCCAGATGCAGACATGCCTTGGAAGGATGATATCGAAGTGAGTCTCAACATAAGAGCTTGTCGCACCCTGTCCTTAATGAGTCTTGACGACCCGCTGTACCTTCAAATATTAGTAATACTAACTGCTTTGTCTACAGAAATTTCAGAAGGGTGCAATACTCCGTCAGATGCAAGAATATAGAAGAGAGAAACAGACCTTGGAGGAACAAGTGAAGCAGGCACAACGAAAGGCACTATATCATGACGACCATCTACGAGTTATTGATGCATGGTTCAGAGAAATGATTGATGAAGTGAAGGTGATGGCGGGGGAAAATCCAACCGGGGTAAATGATATATCGGCATTACCATCGTCGCTCTACTCTGCCGATATTGAGACCTTCAAGAGTCATCTGCAAGAGAGGTCGCGTGACATAAAGGATGTGCTCGAACGGTTGTTTGACGTTTGCCGATCCTACACCCCTGACGTGGCGATTCTGCAAGCTCAACTATCGCAAAAGCTTTCCGCTGAGAAGGTCCATGTAGTGGAATTGCAGCGATTACAATCAGAGGTCGAGGAACTCACCGAACGTTTAGACAAAGCAGTCGAGCGCTACATGAAAGCCGAGAGGAAGATTGAGAGGAGACTAGGTCGGGCAGCCAACAGTTCGAAAACAGACGAGATTTTCCTTGGAATCCAGAGACCATCAAATTCCGAGAATGCCGCTATTAAGCGTGAGGAAACCCTCACCAATGGAACAAGTGGTACCGAAGAGGCTTTGACGGATTTAGAGGAAGCTCACCACAAGGCATTGGCTGTTTCTGAAAAGCAGAAAGAGCAACTAGAGCATCTCGAGGCAGAGAATTTGAAGTTGACAACCCATTTGACAGAGCTTGCGGCAAAGTCAACACAGCGTTCTGATGACGAATATGCTAGTACCGAGCTGTTCAAACAAATGAAATCACAGCACGATGATGTTATCAAAAGGGTCAACAATCTGGAAGCCTTAAATATTCAGCTCCAGGAGGAGGCAGTAAAATTGCAATCAGAACGCATAGCATTTAAGTCGCAAATCGAGCACGAGTTAAAGCTTGCAGTGGCGGAAAGGGAGGCGCAACTGGCAACAGCAGAAACAAATCTCGCAAGGATCAGAAGCAACCGAGATGAGCTTCTCGCCGATCAGGCTATCAGGCGCTCTGCGTACGAGCAAGAACGGGCCTCCGTACAGAAAGTGAAAGAACTGTCTGAGGCGAGCGATCACCGCATAAGGGCTCTGGAGACCCAGAACGAGCGATTGAAGACAGAACGTGCAAGCGAAGACGCCAATCTTAGCAATTCAGATTCCATAAGTCTCGAAGAGCTTCGGTCCCGGCACCAAGATCTAGAAAAGAAACACCAGATGTTGACTAACGAACTACAATCAATGGAGACAGCTTATCTTTCGACGAAGAGACTTGCAAACCATAAGCTATCTGAGCTCAGTGCGTTCGAAGAAAAGATGCAAAGATTAAGCGCCGAGAAGGCCAAAGCTGATCAGAAATATTTTGCAGCCATGAAAAGCAAAGAAACACGGGACTCGGAGATTAGGACGTTGCGCATGCAAAACACAAAGAGCTCAGACGTTGTTTCATCACTGAAGGATTCAGAGGCTGCTTCTCGGGCACTTCTGATAAACCTGGAGAAGAGTATTGCAGAGATCAAAGACGCATTCACGTCTGCAATTGCAAACCAGCGAGCTTCGCAGCAACAGATCACAGAATTAGGCATTTCGAGCGAAGGATTGAAGGCACAGATCAAGGACCTGAAGAAATTGCTTGCTTCGAAAGATGCTGCTGCAGCCACGTCGTCCAGTTCATATCGAAAAGCCGAGCTCGAAATTGCAGAGCTCAAAACCTCGTTAGCTGACACCAAGAAGGCGCTGGACATCTGCAAAACGAACAACGTAGGGAGCTCATCAGATGTAAACGATTCTTTCAGAGTGAGTTCACTTCCCGTCCCGCTTTTGGTGACCATACTAAACGAATCAGGCTCTCGCCATCTGTACCGTCTGCAAGCGCAACTTCAAAGACACCGTGATCAAGACTTGTGGACATGTCTTCTGCAAAGAATGTGTTGACGAGCGTCTGACCTCGAGGTCTCGCAAATGTCCAAACTGCAACAAGTCCTTCGGCAGCAATGACCATATGAAGATCACATTGTGATTGTCTTCCGTAGCCCGTGTGTGTACGATATGAGGTTGACCGTATTTGCTTTTTAGTCTCTTCGTGTGCTAGCTTTTGATCGACTCTAAGGATTGATCCACGCCGTTCAGCTGCTTGGCAATGAAGACACTGTTTTACCTGTCCTGTTCACACCTTGCTGAATCAAGGTTGGATATGCTTCGCAGTCGTCTTCCATTTCTGCTTTGTGACCAACGGCCAGTAACAAATGTTGTAATTCGAGATGACACATTCGCCGAAGGAAGCTGAAAGACATGTCTCGACACTGATCGAGGGAGGAGATGGGAAAGCTGTCATTGTAAATAGCCGCCCAGCCGAGCCGATAATTGATGTGTTTCAACCACTTTAATAGCATTCTTTGCCGATTGAATGACTTTGCTCCGTCTTCCAACCCAGCCGCCAAGCCTGCCCAAACGGGCAATCCCCTGATTCATCGAACCTTTGCTGTGTTCACCAGATCTTAAGTTATATTTTATTTTTCCCCTCCTCTTTCAATTCGGCACAGTGGTGTAGTTGGATAACCCCATCCTCACCACGAAATCGACAGTCCTTCCCAAAGACACCGGTTCGAATCTCGACAACTGTTACGCTGACACATACCCCCCGAAGTCAGATACCAGTCCTCCTCCCTCCTACCTACCTTCCTGCCTTCCTGCCTACGACCAAAAAAGCCACCGGGCTTCTCCTGACTCCTGACCTGTCTACCAGACAGCTCAGGAGTAAAGGTTTTGGCTTTTTTGCATCCCCACAAGCCACCTAGAGCAGCTAGGAGGAGAAGAAAGACCACTTCCTCTTCGTTACTCCGGCCCTCATTTAATTTCGAGATGTCAATTCTTTTTCGTGACATTCGCCAGTTGTGTCGCGCATCAAGAGTTGAAGATCCGGCTATAGAGCAGCTCGTGTCTTCCTACCCACAAATCAATACTTGGGACCACCTGACCAGCATCCTCTGGTTGCACATTCCACACTCTTTTCAAGCAGGTCCGGATCAGCGCCTGCAAATCATGTCCAGCTAGGACACTTTGCGCCTGGTAAGGACCCATCACACTGGCTCGAACAGCTGCACTCAAGACGGCCTTCGCGTGGTTAAAAAGAAAGAGATATGCTACTTGTTGGATCTCCAATCCCAATGCCAAACAGACAGCACCCCACAAGGGTGCAAAATGGCCATTAATGTCGGCTATGTCCTTGGTGCTGAGCGTTGAAAGCTTGAGCGTCCGCCCAAAGGACTTGATGCTTTCAGCGGCCGTGGAAGCACCAGTACATGATGGAGCAATCGAATGTTGCAAAGCTTTGTCCCATATGCTTAACAGGGCTCTTCCCTGTGCGACACTAGCTCGTCGAGCTACCGTACATGGCGTTGACGCATCGAGATCGTTATCGAATTGGTCGAGTTGGCTAGGCTGGCGGAAGCTGGCAAGGACATAGGGCACATTTGTGAAGGCAACAGATTCGATCGACAGGTGCAGGAATCTGTGAAAGGACGACAGAGGAGTTACGTTCGGCAGCAGTGGTTTGTGGTGTGCAATGTATGACTCGAGACCACTTGAAAACGCGAAGGAGCCTAAGGGAAGGGCAGAATCGGACAAGAGGAGCAAGGAGTGCTGTGAGGAGGCTGGGAGATCTGGAGGAAGAGAAACTGAAGGAGATGGCCTATGCTGGATGCTATTCAGCTTTCCTTTTGCAGTCTCAAGCTTTACCTCAAGCTCGGCAATCTCGGCTTCAATAGCCCCTGCATCAAAATTGTTCATTGAGCCATCATAGCCATGGTTATGTTCCAAGATGAGTTGCACATGTCTCGATGTAGGTCTTCCTTGTTCGGGGGAACTTCGGTAGCTGTGAAGCCGCTCACACTAAGCTCCCATGCACCAAATGACTCGCAGACAAATTCGAGAACCTACATAGTAAGAGCACGAACCAAACTTGAACGCTCATCCCTGACAATAGCTATCGTCTCACCCTCCAATGATGCTATCAAGAATGGTTCGATGACGGCGGACCCTTGAATATGTCAGGCAAGCGATTGCTTGATGCAGTTGCTATACTCAAGGCTTCTCGTGCTGTTGCTTCTCAACACCTAAGCATCCGTCTCAAGCAACTTGATGTCTATAGCAAGACTTCGACGCTCGCCAAAGCTGTGAAGAAGCAGACTGGCTCTGCTGCTCAGGCTTCTCTCGCGTCTGCGCAACGATTCACTTCCAGTGGGAACAGACCATCCGCACTGCAGACCTACAGTTCCAATTCTAGTTCAACAGCGGAGCAAAAACCTTCGGTAGAAAGTGTGCAGGACGTGAACGACACCAAAAAAAGAAATGAGGGTTTGGAGCAGGATCACCATTATAGGCCTGAGGATAATTCCGTGGTCGATGATGTCCCCAAAGAAGAACTAGATGTTCAGCAAGAGAAGTCGGAACGATATCCATCGCCTGATGGGACCATTCCTACTGGGGAGGCTGCTATTGGTGAGGTCAAGACTGATAGAGATGTTTACAATCATAGGTCAGCCGGAGAGCCAGCCAAAAAGCCATTGGAGCAAAATGAGCCGCCATGCGCGAATCTAGAGCCAGAATCGTCACGCCGGTCAAGCATTCCAGATCCTGATACTGAGATTGCGGAGCGGTCTGGGCTGTCCTCGAAGGATGCGAAAATCTTGCAGCGGAAATCTGAGTCTCAGATTCCTTCCAAAGCAGCTGAGCCGCCAGGAGAGGGAGCATACAAGGTGAACTGGTCAACAGGCGATGACGGCCCAGAGATTGGTGTGGATCAAGAAAGGGATACATTCTATCGAGCACCCAACAGTGCCTCGCCAGTACTTTCGGCTCTTCCCCGTGTCAAGCTGCCCAAGAACACGGGCGATGTTCAAGGTGGCGATTCACATATTAAGGAAAAGGTTAACGCCGATGTCTTTTACTCCTCTGGTGACAGAGGACAAGGATCAGCGACCATGGAGCAAAATGGCTCACAAGAACCAGGGGAGCCGTCGGAAGAAATGGTGAATCAAATCTTTCACAGCCCTCGAGTTGCAAGAATTCTTGGAAGTAAGGGACAATTTGGGAGCTTAAAGCCTAAAAATGCGAGTTCGCCGCGGCGGAAGTCAACAATTGCAGGGCAAGGAAACGACAAAGACGTCTCCAGCGCCAGCAGTGGATCCGCAGAGGTCGTTTCAAATGCTGGTAGCGGAGGATTTAAGCCTGCGCCACGGGCAGGGAGGGAAAAGGATGAAATCAATAAGCTCGCAGCTGATATAGAGAACGATGCTAGAGCCACTCCAAACGTAAGCATGTCCCCATTTCCCGTTTCCGTGCCTTGCTGATCGACTGACAGGTTCCGCGCAGATGAGCTCAGAAGGAAACGCACTTGGAAGTCCCACATCGTTTGAGATGCGAGAATCGTCAGTACCATCGTCACAATTTGGACGAATATGGCAGTACGGTGGCCTGGCTGCTTCCATGGCTTTTGGAGCCGCTGGCGAAGGCTTCAGGAGGGCAACAGGTTCCACTGTTGGCGGTGATGGATCACTGATGCTCAGTGCCGGCAACATGGAACGTCTCGTGGCAAAGCTATCGAAAATGAGGGGAGCCGCACTCAAGCTTGGTCAGATGATGAGTTTCCAAGGTGAGGATAACCCTTCCCCCCCTTCCCTCAATACAGGAAACTGATGTCTTCCTAGATTCGAAGATGCTTCCAAAACCCATACACGAAGTTCTTCAGCGTGTCCAAGACAGTGCGGATTACATGCCTCCCTCTCAGCGGAACATGGTTCTGTCAAGCGAGCTTGGGTCTGATTGGCGAAGTTTATTTGAATCGTTTGAGGAAAAGCCGATAGCTGCTGCATCCATTGGCCAGGTTCACGGCGCCGTTCTGAAATCCAATGGGCAGAGAGTTGCTGTTAAAGTGCAATATCCAGGCGTTGCCGCATCAATCTCTTCCGACCTCAATAATCTCTCCCTGTTGCTTACAGCATCTCGTCTCTTGCCAAAGGGACTGTACCTAGACAAGACGATCGCCAACGCACGAACCGAACTCGCCTGGGAGTGTGACTACGTTCGGGAGGCTGATGGTGCCAAACGATTCAAAGAGCTGCTCGCAGACGAAAGGGACACCTTTACGGTGCCGACAATCTACGACGAATCCTCAGGGAAACAGGTTTTGACCATGGAGCGAATGGAAGGCAAAGCTGTCACAAAGGTGCATGACTTGGGTCAAGATCAGAAGGACTGGATTGGAACCCAGATCTTGCGTCTTTGTCTGCGCGAGATGATGGAGTTCAGATACATGCAAACAGACCCCAACTGGACAAATTTCCTCTACAATCACGACACTCGAAGACTTGAGCTGCTCGACTTCGGCGCCTCAAGAGCGTTCCCGCAGAAATTCATTGATCTTTATATCAAGAATCTGGCAGCTGCATCTCGAAAAGATCGCGATGCTTGTCGAGAGCTGTCGATACGACTCGGATATCTCACTGGTTATGAGTCTCAAGCAATGCTAAACGCGCATATTGACTCCGTGATGACATTGGCAGAACCTTTTATGGATTCCGCGCCGAATACCTATGACTTCAGAGACCAAACCATCACGGATCGGGTCAGAAATCTTATTCCGGTCATGATACGAGAGAGGCTAGCTCCGCCACCGGAAGAGACGTATAGCTTACACCGGAAACTAAGTGGAGCGTTCCTGCTCTGTGCCCGGCTGGGAAGCAGGGTCAAGTGCAAGGCGATGTTCGAGCAGGCATTAATCAAGACTGGTGCGCAGTGAGCCCAGGGCTGGCGTGTGTATCATAAGTCACATTTCAAAACCCATAATCCTCCCCCGAATCATCCACCTCTTCTAAGATCGTTGTTGACAGCAAGCCAGCTCTTTGCCGCGGGCTCAACGGGCTCAAGGGACTCATCTGCACACGCCTGGTATCTCTTCCTTTCCCAGCCAGTCCTAGAAGAGGCTCGATTGCGAAGATTCGGGAGCGAGCTGCCTTTCTCCACTCGTCGTCTAATCGCTTCTTCTCTCTGGCGGCGCGATATGACGCTGCAGAATGACCTTTGGCGGCTCTCTGCCTTGGTAGCGTGGGACAGTCAAGGCCAAAAATGTGAGTGCTCCAGCGTCCAACATAATGTAGAGCCAGTCCAAAGACAGTACCAACACATACGGCGACGCCAAAGAAGATGTAGAACGTCTGTTGTCCAGTGTGAATATTATGTTCATATAGATAGGTCACATGAGTTTACGCGCACCTCGAACTGAGCCAGAAAGCGGATGGGCACCATGGAAACCTGCCTCCCAAGGCGACCGAGGAGAAGCAGAGGCGCAATTAGCCAGCTCAGCATATAGAGTAGCCATGAGAGCAGTAGGCGGAACGGCAGGAGGAGGTACGACAAGAAGGTGCCCAGTTGCCATAACCACTCTGTACTCATTGCCGCAGCTCGATTCGTCCGTCGTGTCGCAGTAGCCTATTGCTGCTCAATTGTCCGCCTCGAGCTGTTCTGGGCTTCATCTCAGAATGAAAAGCATGCAAATGCCCTGTTCCTGGAGGTGCCATAAGTGTGACGAATCATGATGATGAGTTGGGGATTGGAAGAGAGTAAAGCGGAAAAACAGTTGACGTGATAATAATACTGTTAGCTAATTAGTAAATTACTGGTAAGAGGAGTCCCGCCCCGGGGGAAGAGCTTCCGCGGTTATCCGGGGGACTATTCCAGGGACCGAGGGACCAGCCGTCAGCTGTAGCATCCAACCCAGGGGGCATTGGACCCCGCCGACATTTTAGCATGTACTTTTCGATGTGTGCTCTCAATCGTCTATACTCCTCGTGCTCAGCACTCTCTCCAGCCTGAATAATTTCACCACTGCAGACATTTACACGAATCCGGAAGATTAATCATCAGTGGCACTCTTCCTCACGAAGCTTCATTGTGGCTCAAGACGTTTCTACCACGAGAACCGGCCAGAATTGAGTACTTATCAACCTCGTCTCTACCTTGCGACCTTGTCATACTTCAATGCCAAACAGTGTTTCCGGCAGCTATTGTGAATGACAATACATGGAACACACTTGAACAACTGCTTTAAATTCATCGCATCATCTGTTAGGCATGGGCAACCAACCATCGAAGCCTCCCAGTCGGTCAACGACCCAGCACGAGACGCATGATAAGCAACACAGACCTGAGAAAGAGAAGGAACGAGAAAAAGAATTAGAGAAGGAACGCGAGAGGGAAAGAGAAAGGGAAAGAGAAAGAGAAAAAGAGAGGGAGAAGAAGGTCAACCGAAGGATATCATTCCAAGCTCTTTCCCATGGCAAGGCCACTGCCGCAGATCCTTCTGCTTCGACAGAGAGTGCCCTCGCTCAAACGATATCGCAACCTCCGGTGCAAAACCAGAACTTGCAACAACATCTACAGACTACTCATTCACACAGTCCTGAACAGAATGGAAGGAATCCTGTGCCTGCTGAGAGGTCC
>JAABUK010000694.1_pt1 | contig 68945 bp, 66 predicted proteins | sample 5559141 | NCBI WGS metagenome assembly JAABUK01 (sample SAMN10711869, study PRJNA513367) | rock metagenome | isolation source: Antarctica rocks | place: Antarctica: Victoria Land, Pudding Butte nord | collected 2016-01-03 | reverse complement strand
TAATATAAAAGCTCTGATATAGAAGACACTTAAAATAGCATTCACATGAATTCAGTTTAAGTAAATAAAAGTTGTTTATATAATTTAAATTAATTATATTCTATTTTAGAAGTGACTAAGTATGAAGAAGGAGAAAAGCAGACAGGGCCACAGGCAATAGAGAAGCGATTCTCCACACGCTTCAACAGTAACAACAGTTGAGATCATGACACGGAGCCCTCAAAACATATCTTCACTGGCTTCTTTAAACAATCTTCTCAATCCACCTCAGAAATGACTTCTCCTTCACTTCCGCCTACAATGCACGCCTGGCTCCGCCAGCGGCGCGGCCCCGCCTGCACCTCGCTGGAGCTGACAACATCCTACCCCACGCCCTCGGTCCCCAGCGCGTCCTCCGCCGAAGTTTTAATCCGCGTATCATATGTGGCTTTGCAATTCAGCAGCGAGATGCTATTCAAAGCCCTTCCCGTGATGCCCTTCACGGCGCCGTCCATCCCTGAGCTTGAGTTCACCGGCACCGTGGTAGCTGCAGGCTCCGCGGCCTCGTCCGACGTGCGAGAGGTCGGGACGCGTGTGGTGGCGTACCAGAATATCCCAGATACGGTGGTGTTTGGCCGGGGCGCGCTGGTGGAGTATGTGCGGATTCCCAGCAGCCAGGCGGCGCGGCTGCCGGAGGGGTCGGATATGGTGGCTATGGGAGGCGTGCTTGGGAGTGGGTCGACGGCGCTCAAGATGGCTCGCACGGGCGGGGTGAGAGAGGGGCATCGCGTGCTTGTTAATGGGGCTAGCGGGTCTGTGGGGAAGGTGCTCATGCAGGTTTGCAAGACGAGGGGGGCGAAAGTCGTGGGTGTTGCGAGTGGGGGGAATGAGAAGATGGTGCGCGGGTTGGGCGCTGATGAGGTGTGTTTTCTGCTGCTTGCTGCATTGAGAGTTGATCTCCTTAAGGTCCTGGAAGAGGGTGAAGGGCTAACCTTTGTGAACAGTTCATCGACTACCGCAAGCACGACCCGCTGCCGGCCTATCTGGCGTCGCAGTACGCGGTGGAGCCGTTCGACTTTGTGCTCGACTGCGTCGGTTTGCAGGCCCTGTACGTCAACTCGCCGGCGTACCTCAAACCGGATGGCATGGTGATCAACATCGGCTCCATGGAGGGCTTGGGCGCCACGCTTAAGAACTGGATCTTCAACACCGGGTGGCCCACGTGGCTGGGCGGCGTGCCACGCCGCTACGTCATGTTCAGCACGCCGCCTTCCAAGGCCGACGCCGTCGTGCTGATTAAGCTGGTGGAAGAGGGCAAGCTCAAGATCTCTGTCGACTCGGTATTTAGTATGGAGGACGCTATCAGAGCCTACGAGCGCATAGCCATGATGAGGGCGCGTGGGAGGGTCATCGTTAAGGTTGAGAGAGACTGAATATGTATGCACCGATTACGGGTGATTATGATGCTTGAAGTGGGCCTGATGGTGTGGGATTTAATTGCAAACAGTTCTCATTGTATAGCATGTATTCGATGAGGATCTTACTGGTTGGACTATGCGCGTCAAATCATGTCTCTCTCTTATTGTTATCGCCTACACTCATCAGCGAAGAAGTCTGCTCAATAATCAACTTATATATAGTCCGTAGTAGGTAATCAACGGTCGGGGCAATATCCGCCCGATTGACTTTATTCCTGTATAATTAATGCGGCAGTGCATCTTGTGTACATAATCAAGATGGCAGCGCAGCACAGAAACATCTATAATAACGAAAATCCCGAATTGGCCTCCAACTTTAGATCAGTGCCTGGCGTATTCTGAGACTTTATCAGCCAGCCAATGGTAACGCTTGCCTACTGACTAGTTGTGAAGAAGTTGTTGTAAGTCGAAGTCCGTGATACTCTCGGCCAGGCCCCCCGGATGCAGCTAAATGATTGCTACTGAATGCTTAGAAATGTCATTCAGCTACACCGATAAATCGTTCTTTTCATTTTGTGCCATCTGCTGAAGCGGAGGCTTTTCCGCAGTAGATAGGCTTATATTCATTATTTGCTCTGTTGTACCAGATTTGGCGGATTGATTCAATGGCGAAACGGGCCATCAGAAATGAAGAGAACTTATCATGTCACGTCGATGTATAAGAAGACAGCTATATACCACCTACTTTACTGATCATTGATGGGTTTAAAATTATTAGAAGCACTAAGAGATTGAGTGATGTGATAATCTAATATATAAATAATATACATCTCGCAGCGTAAAGCTCTATTAATAACAATGATAGAGAAGACACTCTCGTTTCAGATCGTTAAGTCTTTCATGTGTGTTCGCAGGCTTGACACGTGCGTTACGCACGGGTCAGGCCTCGGCGCGGCGAAACTACCGGCAGTATTGTTGTAGGTCCTCCTTGGCGGCTTACTCAGCAGAGATCTATTTCCTTCTTCCTTGCTAGTCTGCGTAGATAGCTTCTTCTTCATACACTTATTCATCAGATTATGAGTTCTTAACGCTTGAAATAGCGCAAAACAGAGCTGTATTGTTATAACATAACTGTTATATCCTCTTTTATTAATATCTGCGAATATGAGATTCTTCTCACGCTTAAAAACGCAGAGTTCTGAGAATGAATAACGGACGCCTTTAATCTCAATATCATCTACATTAAAATCTCGAAATAATTCTCAAACTTCTTCTTAAATCATTTAATTAAGTAAATTAATAATAATTAAATAAAATCATAACTAATTAAATGATATTAAGTAAATTCCGATAAATATAGTTGTAAATAGTCAATCATCATTCTCATTATCACTTATAAGACTTCAGTATATAGTATCAGCTTTAACGAAGAAGTTTCGAAAGAATCTAACTTTCTATAAAATTAAAATAATCACAATTCTGACGGGATTAAAGACATATTCTTAATAAGATAATTAACTCAGATGAAAAGCATGTAAGTTGCGTGTTTTAGGCGTTCTAAAGAGCTGCTTAAAGAATATTAAGTTTAATTTATTTAAGAGTGTGAATATAACTCTTTAAGAGCTAATTCTGATGTTATTATTAATAATAATAAGACTCAAATTTGAGAATAAATCTGTAAATGAGACGTACTCGATTTTATTAATTAGATACTTAAATTCGGGCGTAATAGCTTATATCACACTGATGATGAAGCTAAGTCTATTAAGATAGACTCTCGAGCAAGTTATTCAGAATTATATTTTAAAATTTAATAGCTTAAGAGCTCAATTTAAGTCTTCTGAAGATTGAATAGATCTAGACTTGTTAATAGATATCTTTATTATAGATTTATAACTTTAATTCAGTTAAGAAGCATTTTTAGAGCTGATTAAATAGAATAATACTTCTGATTTTAAGAATCTTAGATAGACTCTAATTCGCGTCTTTATTTTTAAGAAGAATTAACGCGAATTTTATCATTCAAATATATTAAAATCTATTATTAAATAAAATGAGCGAAATAAATGAAATGAGTGAAATTTCAGCTCTGAAAAAGACTTGAAAAATAACTGTATTTATTATGAATACAGTAATCATTTATCAGACAGCTGTTAATCTAAATATCCAGAAAAACGATCTTCTTAAGACTCTTCAGATTAATGAAGAGATAGAAATAAAGGATTCACGAAAAAAGAAGTAATTGCGAGTTAATTAATAGCTAGATCTGCTATAAACGTCTACATTCTATAAAAGAATAGCTAATTACTTAATTCTACAATCTCATTTTATATAATTAATTCTTAAGAGATTCTTATAAATATAATATTTATTAAACTCAAAAAGATTAGAGTGAGTAATGATAATAAGCTGATTATCATAAAAAAAGGATTTATTTATTTAGAGAATAAGATTAAGCTTCTTAATATTTATTTCGTTTATAATCTAAATATAAATTTGTTATTAATTAACGTTCTTTTAATAGATAATTGAATAATTAGCTTTAAATTAAAGTAATAAAGAAGAGTAATTCTAACGAAAAATAGACTTTTAATCTTCATTCTTTCGAAAAATGAAGTATTTTAAGTTGAACAGATCAAATTAAAAAAATTCATGAAAATTAAAGATTAAAAAGACACTTTAAAGCTGTTAAAACAGCTAATCTATTAAAGAATAAATCATTTAAATTCCGAATTTATATGTTTATTATCTGAGATCTTTAAGTGTTAATTTAAGCTCAAATTTAAAAAGAGAAAATTCTACAAACTTTATATACTTGAAAAATAGCGCAGAAGATTAAATTAAGAGTTTATAATAACTTTAAGAACTGTACATTCTAATCAGCATATTTATATTAATTTATGTGAAGAAGAATACACTTTTATCTTTAAAGAAGTTTAAATAGCTGAGAATTTTAATGAATTATTTATTAATGAGAACGGAGCTAAATTCTTCATAATTATAATAGATAAATTCAGTTGATTTCGAAGAACTATTTCTCTTAAGCGCAAAAATGAGACTGAAAAAGCTATTTAAGAATGGATTTTTAAGCTTAACGCAAAAGATTATAAAATAAAGATTATTCGTAAGAATAAAGAATTTGAATTTAAGAGTTGAAAATTCACAAAATAATTTAAATCAAGAGAAATTCGCGAGAAGAATTCAGCTTTATATATCTTTGAGTAGAATGATCTTTTTAAGAGATTAGTTAGTCTAATTTACTTAAAAGCTAGATTCATATTAATAGTAATAGACCTTTCTATCTCTTTATAAGTAGAAGCTGTAAATACAGCTACTTAACTCTTAAATTGCAGTTTAATAAGATTCTTAAGTTGTGAAATAACGCTCTTTAAAACATTTTATAATTATAAGTTGTTTATTCTTCATTTTTATATTTTTAACTGCGTAATTTACGCGCGAATTTCTCACGCAAATAGTTATGATAAGCTCTCTTTAAGAGAACAGAAAATGAGGCTTATTAACTATAATTCTACGCGAATTTATCGTCTCTGAAATTTAAAAAGTAGGAAATTAACACTTTATAAAGATGTCGAATTTAATAAGCAAAATTTAAGATTAGATGAAATAACTGAGCTTAATTCTTCACATAATTCTATAATTAATTTAGACCTCTTAAAGTAAATTTAAGAGTCTGAAATTTCGATTTTTAAGTCTTCTTCTTTCTCTGAAATAGTTGAAATTAAAGAGAAGAAATATTATATAAAATAGAGAGAGATAAAGCTGTTAAAAATAACTTAAAATGCTCTAAATTTGCTTAAATCTAACTGAATTTTTAAGAACGCGAATACATTCTTTATAATAGTTTCTGCGCGTGTTTTAAAGAGATTATTAAATTATTATTTAAAATCCTTTAATAAAGCTTGAAATGATCTCAAATTAAGAATATAACGCGAGATTATAAATATCTAAATCAAGATCCTTAAAGAGAATGAGATCTGATTAGTTATTAACGTGAATTCTATGCTCAAAAACAGTAATATATTATTAAATAAATAAGTATTTACAGAAAAAGAGTAGGAAATCGGGCCCAAAATATAAAAAGCTCGATAAGTAATTCGCAGATTTGAGCAGAAAGACGAGAATATAAATTTCGACAAATTAATAATCTTAATTATTAAAGCTTAAATAACGCAAATTCTCTTTGCTCTAACTACAGAAAATAGCTGAGATATTTAATAGATAAACGCTGTCATCGTTTTCTTAAATAAAGAGATTAAGAACGATGTTTTTATTAAATTATCTATTAGATATAGATAAAAGAGTAAGATCTGCAAACTGAAAAAGACTTTATATAATCTTTAAACATCTTCAGCTATTTAATATAAGATTTAAATCATCTTTCTGCGAGATCTAAATTATTCACAGACTTTATACAACTTAACTCTCTATTTTCGGCGCTCGTTAAATAGCGTTATCTTCATCTTCTTCTATATTAATAATTATATTATTATAAACAGTAATAATCAAGATATTTATGAGCTTAAAATAATTATATTAAGTCGATTTAAAATAAAGAATATCGGCGTCTATAAGATTTATTTAAATATGAAAATCATACACGAAAAACAGACTATTTATCTCACGCAAGTAAAATTCACAACTCATCTTCTATAGAATATAGAATTATAAGATATTAAGCTCAAGTCTATTTTTATAAAAATAGATCTAAAAATTAAGTTCGCTAATATTCTAACTTAGATAGAAGACTTCAGAAGGCTTGTAAAGAAGATATAGTAATTAGTTGTTATTTCGCGCTTTAATATAGCTCACGTTATAAGTTATCTTGTAAGCATGATAATAAAACTCTCAGAAATAATTTAAGTTATTCTTAAACGCGTTTTACACTATTTAAGAGATATTATTAATAAAGATTTAATTTATTAAGATAGTGACTTTCTATAAGACTATTTTAACGCGAATTAAGTAGAAGAGAGCTCTGCGAAATTAATAATAGATATTATTTTTATATTAAATAATAACTTTATTTATTGATTTATAAAGAGACAATTAATAATTACTTTATTTATATATAAGATAGAGTATATAATTGCATTAACAGCTACTCAAAATATTATATAAATAGATTCTTATATATAGAAAATTTAAAGTATTATAAAGTTAAGTTCTATTTTAATTTAAGTCGATAATTAAAAAGTTATAACTCTAATTAAGAAGATGAAATGAAATAGATGAATAAGATATATTAACGTTTGATATTAGTTTGTATAAAAGATTATTAAAGATGAGATAATTTCGATGAAATATATGCTCATAAATAGTTAATTAGCAGATGAATTGATTAAGACATTAAAATCGAATAAGTATAGCTAATGAAGAGTCCTGATTGACTTATTTCGAGAAGGCAAAGGCGTGAATATGAATAGTGAGAAGGGGGAATGAGTGGATAGAGGCCTCAACATTATGATTTTCTATATCATTACCTATTTAAGGCGACAGCAGGCTTCGTCTCCGCCGCTGCACTCGTGAGGGTGTGTTATAGATCCTCCTTGGCGGCTTACTCAGCAGAGACCTATTTCCTTCTTCCTTGCTAGTCTGCGTAAATAGCTTCTTCTTCATACACTCATTCATCAAGTATCACCACTCAACTGGAGTATATTGATACTAGATTGATCATTTGCTGACAATTCTACTCACCCCGCGGAGGATCGACAGCGCTAATTGAGCCATTCTACACCTCTGTCTGGGCGCGGAGGGAATACGGCCGTAAGCCTGCGGCTTGAGCGGTTTGGACAAGTCCCATATCGCTGGTTACTTTGGCTCATGTAGCGCAATTACCTTAAAATTACATCGTCCAGCTCTTCACTAGGCTTCCCAACCGCCCTCACTGCTTCTCCGACCATCAAACCTTGAACATAGCACTCGCCAACGAGGCTCCAAGATCCATCCAGCTCGTAGCGCCCGCACATGTTCTTCTGTCTCAGGAGGAACGGAACATCGGCGCCAAGCAGAATGTGCACCGCGTCTCCTATGTCCATAGCCGCAGGTCCCACGCCAAAGAACCCATTCTCAGTGATGAAGAACTTTCGTCCGTGGCAAACTGCCGCCACGGTCTTAGCGAAGCGGTCCGCATCTCCCTCGTTTCCACCCTGGGCCTTAAGCTCCTCGATCCGAACAAGCTGTCCCATCTGGCGTTCAAGGTTTTCTCCAGGGTCCTTGTCTGCAGCGGAGCGAGCGTCCTGGTCGAAATCCTTCTGAAGTTGCATTATTTGATATGCCGCAAAATCAGCTTCAGGGTTGAACCCATCTCGCGACACGTTGTTCGTTGGCACCGCTGCTCTGCCTGCTGTCCATGCTTTTCGATAAGCTTTTATCCGGTCTGTGTCAACTGGATAGAGGAAGCCAGGCGCCGCGGGGAGGTATGGGTAAGGCGGAACTGGTTTCAAATCCACTCGACAGTGCTTTGACATGCTGAAAATGGGGCTCGGTTTTGAATGATCCGTGAAGTCAGCGTAGGTGAGGGCGATTGTATTCAAAGCTACTCTGTCGCAGAAGATGCCTTTGACAATAAGTGCTCCAGAGTCCGGGGAAGGCTTTATAGCAGCACGCCGGTTTGCGGCTGCAAAATGGTCGCAACCCACATTCCCAAGAACCGAGACTCCGGTATATTGGTCCCATCTGGGAATCCAGCAAGGAAAATCGGGCCCATTTGGGGCTAGTTCCTCGGGGTGTTGTACAAATGACAGAATTTCGAGAGAACCAGTTCTCTTGATGCTTGCCATGACGACTTCTCTATATATACAAACGATTGACTTGTTGTAGTCCGGTTTGATGAAGGCATTGCCTTTCCAAAGTCTTCGCTGACTTGTCGTTTTGTTGTTGTGGTCAGTAAAAATGCGATGCGCTGTGATGATATCGTGATTTGGAGGCGGAGGACGAAGTTCTTCATGGTCGATATAGTGAACACTAGCACCATGCATTTCGCTCGCATCCGGTGACAGTACTATCGCCAGGTTTCTCAGCTTGATGTCTTCAGATGTCCTGGGCTCGACTTCCTCGTCTTGAATTGGACGTTTCCCTGTGGTATGACTGCCACTAGCAATGTCGTCCTTCGCCGCTGGGTGTGACAATAAAGCATACACCTTGTCTCGGGAATCTCCAGCAAGATTCTGTCGAGCGATTTGTAGTATGTAGTGCAGTTGTTGTGGTAGTCCGGAGCTTGGATTGTAAGCCCTATAGACATCGACAACTCGTTGTGCGGATCTGATGAGATCTCGAGGCTTCAATGATGACCAGGGATACCGTAAAACAATCATTGCTGCAAGTCCAATGTGGTGAAAGTTTGTTGTTGCACGACCCCAGTAGGTTGTCGATCGTTTCGCAAGCCCAACCTCTTGAAGAATCCAAGTTCTAAAGAAGTACTCGCACTCAAATAGAGACATCAACTGCTGTTGAACTTTTGGACTCCATGGGAGGGCGAGGTGCAAGGTCTCTTGTAGCTCACTTTGTCTCTCAACACCGCCTATCACGCAGTCGATAGCACCGCGGATCGAAGCAAAGGTATCTTCAGCAAGACCAGTTTCGTCAGGACCAAGCCAGACCATCACTTCTTCAGCGAACCAGTAGATCTCCTTCATCATGGCGACCTGCTTATTCTTCTCTTCTGTGTTCCGTTGATTGATGCAGAGCGCATCTATCCAAATGCTTAAAGATTCGCCAGCATCAGGCCGAATGTGCCGAAGAGCTTGTCCAAGGTTCTTGCCGATAGAAATTTTCTGCCCATCATAGATGAATGGTTCCGGGTCCGATCCAGTTCCCCAAACGTACGAGAGCGCCGCATACTTTGGTCGTTGATTTAGATCAACATGCAACAACTCTCCCTGAAGTCGAGCTCGAGGATCCAGGTTAGGAAACAACCGCAGGACACGGATGTCTTTCTCCCCTTCTAGCCCACTGTATTGAAATTTGGACATCCTGAAAACTCTTCGAGGTTGGTTGTCGTATGCTGAATGCGATGATGAAAGTTGCTTCGGACAGGAGAGCTGAACGTGCTGTTTGAATACTCCGTACCAAGCTACCCCTGAATTTCAGCTCCGGACGCCATAGTTGCTTGTCTGCAACCCGCGCTTCAGCTGCCGCGCACAGGACTTAGTGGTACACCATTCAGGAACATAGTGAACTATGAAGAACCTGTATCCCCTCCGTGATCGGGTTGCCTCAATTAGCGTATTATGCCTGAATTGAGCTTCTTGGACCGCATTTGATCGTCATAATTTTGGTGCAGCCTTGGCACGAAGAACATCAAAATCTTTCTTACTTTTTTGTACTTTTTTAGTCTCCAACATCAGACTAATTATTATAGCGATAAGGATGGATGTCGAATGGAGAGTGCAAGCAAGACTGACTGCTGAGGCAGCTTAAGATATATTGATTGCTACGAAATTGAGGGAATTGGCATTACTAATGTCTCCAATTGTTATACATATCTACCTACGACTGTGAATGAGGTCGCAAGGAAATCTGCATGTATTTGCCATCTTCAATCTTCCTAGTCTTGACCGTTTCACCTCGTGACTCATGAATCAAGTAATGAGAATGTATTCTCTCCGCGTTCTCCGTAGCGGGGGTGGCATCCGTTATACAGTTCTCGAGCAAACTACCAACAGAAGTCCTAGTGTCTGGCGTGGACAAGCTCCCTCGATTACAGCGCTCCAAGTTTCTCGCTAAACTGTAGTAGAGATCATCTGCCTCCAAGAAACTTCATTCTCAAAAATGACCGAGCGGATCTTTTTTGGAATGAAGTTAAGGCACTGAGGCATGTTCAGAGCCATGCCTCCTTCCGTCAATCACTTGTTATAATTAACGGTCAGGAGGTCATAGTACCTGAATATCTTTTCAGCAGTCTCCATGATGATGCGACGATGCGACCTAGCGGAAGACTCGATCGTGGAGAGGTCTAAACCGTGGCGAAAGTTTTGCTTGAAGGGCTTAATTACCTACATGTGCAGAATCGAGTACACACAGGTAAGTCATATAACATAATTCATACGGGCTATCAACCTCGATCACTTACCCGAGACGAGAATTATAGATATCAAACCCAACAACATCCTCGTTAACCATAATCAGAACACCACTTCGAACAGCAGCCCGAAGATATGTGATCTAGGTGACTCGGTACTTGTGCAGCCAACAACAAATCACGTAATTGGAGCGCCATTCTTTCGAGCACCGGAAGTTTTCCTTGGTCTGACCTGGTCGCAAGCTGTGGACATATGGTCTTTCGGCGTCACAGTAGGTGATATCAACGTATGTGTAGTTCAAACATGCAAACAATAGTCACTAACCTTATGCATAGCTCATGGACTTGCTTACATTTCTTGGCCCCTCCTAATGTATCAGAGGATGACGAGCTCTTTGATACGAAGGTAATACTGCGCCAATTGGGGTTTTTTGGACCATTCCCGGAGAAAATCGCCGAGATTGCAGCCCCTGTAATGCAAGAAATTAACGGTCTCAACGGAGCTGTTGGGAATCATAGACTTGTCCAGAAGTATCGGAGCGCTCTTACTGCCTCTTTCGACCCTGAGAATGTAAATTTCCTTTTCTCTTTCATGAAGGTAGATCCGAGAGATCGACCGTCGGCGAGAGAGCTCTTACAGCACGAATGGTTCAGCGGTGTGTAAGGCGAGCATTTCCAAAATTATTATAGGTACCTTACATCACACGTATTATGCCAGCAGCAGATCTCCAATATACAGCAGAAGACATTTACCGTCGCATATTGCTTGTGCAGATAAACTCGTGAAGGAGCGACAACGTGCAGCTCGTGGTTTTGGAAATTGTACTCATTGATGCTTTCACAGAGCTACAGGTACCAAACCTGCACTACTTAGTCTAGTCGGCTCAGCACCACTACTAGACAGAGGATTGCTCACATCGCACTGTCAGCTGCCTTTTCGACGAGTGCAGTAGTCAAGGCTGAGGTGCAGCCCTAAGCCGTATGCACTATGCGCTCAAGCTAATGTACTCGAGAGTACGAGGACGCCTGTCGCTTTATGTCATCCCATTCTTGTTCTCTCTGCTGCTTCGCCTCTTCCCGACTTCAAGCTTGAAGTGCAAAAATACAGAAAGACATCTTCTTGCCCGCTATGAAAATTGATCATGCAACCATCCAGCAATCCAAAGCTCCATTTGCCATGCAATTCCTCCTCCGCCAATCCATTGTCACGATTTCACCTATTCGGAAGCATGATCTGACTCTCCGGCACAATTGTGTAGCCAGTGGTACCTTTGAAAATTCTCGCACGATTGCTCTTCTTCTCTCCTGGCGCAACATTCTTCACTCTTTGCACCAAATCCGGAGTTGCCGCATTCTTCTTCTGCGGATCGTAGGCTGCCCTCCGGTACATCTTTTTGGCGTGATCGTCGCTCTTTTGTAGCATTGGCCGTGTCCATTCTTGTATCAGCTTCTCTGCTTGACGCTTGATATGAATCTCAACCTTCTTGCTCTTAGTATAGAACAGGGTGACTTTTCCGATGCCACTTGCAATGAGAGATTCCTTATTGATTGGTAGCTTCGCAATGGCGGCGAACAGATCTCGTTGGATATTATAGGCTGGCAGCGCACCGTCATTCAGAGGCTCGAGAAAGAAGCGGACAGCTTCGAGAAGGTTGATATCAGGATCGGTGAGTGCTTGCATGTTGGTGTTGCGATTCAAGATGGCAGTAACTTCAGGCAGCATTTTAATCTTGTGGAAAGCTGGTTGTCCATGATCGTGAGCGGCGGCGTCAGCTTCAGCTGCTTTAATCATGCGTCCACGGATGTCATTTATTTCTTCTTCGGCACTCGACTCGAGGTCCTAAGGCCATAGTTAGCACAGTCAAAGACAAGGAAAGATCTTGTGTACAATGTCACCCTTCCGCAGTCTTCTCGCGCTCGGCCGTTTCAGTGCAGCATCCATGGCTCGATCCAAATCCTTTCGACGTCTCTCTTCGGGAGACAAATGCTCCTCATTGATCTCTTCCTGTGCGGGTGCTCGTCTCCTTCTCTCCTTTGATGTGCCCTCTGCCCCTTTTGATTTTCGTGCCCGCTTCCCTTCGATTTCTTCGCCTCCGGTAAACCCATCATCGCTGTCTGCTCTTCTCCTCGACTTCTTTAACTTCTCTCTTCTCCCTTCCTTTTTCTTCGGAGCAACATCGCCTTCCGCCCGCTTACGCTTGCTCGCCTTGATGTGCTTGGAGAGAGTTTCGAGATCTGGTGCCACTTGGACTGCAGTGGCATCGAAGTCGGCGAACTGCGCTTCGTCAACTTCGGAAAGAAGGGATTCGTCGTCAGAGTCATTGTCCCCAGCACCATCAACCACTGGTAGAGCAGAACGAAGGTTGGTAAACTCGTCTGGGATGTCGTCTAGGGCGTCTTCATTGTCAGATGGGCGATCATCTCCAATTGCTTCTGGTGGGGGGTTATTGGGGCCGTAGTCTGACATCTTGACAGTCAAAAGAAGGAAGGGCTGGCACAAGAAAGGGCTGTGTGATTTGTAGAGGTCTATAGGTCAAGCGACAAGAGTAGCATTGGCAGCTGACTGCGAGGACGATATGAAAACGGAACTGTTAGAACAGGCGTTGAGTTGTTTATAAATTGTCAGGAACTTAGAATGCAATGTCAGGGACGAGGTGTGAGCCTCATATTCAAGCTCGCCGCTAATTTAGATGCCGCAGCTCTGCGAAATGTACAATATCTTATATTGAGACACTTGAAAACTAGGCTCAGCCTCCCACGTCCCAGCCAGCAAGATTGAACAAAGTCACGTTCTATCGAATACCGCCAAAGCCCCGTTCTATTCCCCTCATCCCAAATCTCGGTGCCAGCCAAAATTTCAACCTTCAGAAAGTCTGATCCGTTCCCACCCGTGTCACAAAGATGTTCATGCCACAGTGTGAGTCTTTCGACCGCGAGACTTCATGGTCCTTCTTCGGAAACTGAACATGAATAGCAGAACAGCCGTCCAAGGCCGAAGTCGAGACCGCTGAGCTCGAAGCCAGTACCAACGTTCGCAACTTCTCGGTGGCCTGTCTCATGCTTTATATTGGTATGTGATATGAGCACAAGACCTCATAGACGAAGCAAGAGCTGATATTGGCACTCCAGCTCCGCATGTTGTCGATTATGTACAAAAGCTATTCTGAACATTATACACGCGCAGGATACGCAATGTTTCGCAGCAGGCGGAGGGTGACGGTGAAGATGAGGATAGATCCTGAAATTGTTGAGCAGGTGGCCCTGAGATCGTCACCGAACGATAGATGCAGACTCGAATCTGTTGTTTCAAGTGAATAACTGTACATACTCCGGGGCGCTCATGGATTTTGGCCTGTACAATGATCTACGTAATCCTCTTCTGGACCAAATTCACACGCCTGGCGTGTAATATGCTCCAAGATCATATTGAGATGCCAGACTTGTTTATTTTGGGCTTCAATCCCTTCTCCCAATTTTCGTACTCCTCTTGAACCAATTGCATCTCTTTTTGGAGATGTCGAAGCTGCACGTCATACGTATCAAGCGCCTGTATGTCATGTTAGCGTGCGACCATCCACATAAGTCGTTTAAATTCACCTTCTTGGCTGCTTGAATTGTACCCTCATCAAGTGCAGAATCCGCATTATTTGCTGCCGGAGTTGTCTTCTCAATCTCCTTCTGTAACCTTCTCCCTCGCTCCCGAATACCCAGCATTCTAGCCCAGATCTCTTGTTCTCGGCCGTGTAGACTGGGATCAAACACCTCTTTCTCGAGCTTCAAGAGCTTCATCTTCAAATCCTCCTCGGCGTTGTCCATCACATAGCCTCTATTGCGTAAAATCTGAATTTTTGCTGATAATGAAAGGATCCGCTGACTAGCAACAACGTGTTTTCGGCGGCACTCGACTAACCTTGAGGCGACCTTTTGAGAATGTATCTCCAACTGTGCTTCCAACGATTGGTTAATGTCGTGTAGGCGTATATTGATCTTTTCGATAAATTCTCTTTGCCGCTGCGCCCGCTTGCCCAAATCCCAGAAACCCCTCGCCAACGCTGGTACATAGGCTGGCCCTGGCCTTTTGGTGACTGCTTCCTCCCATTCGTGTTCATCTTCGCCAGGTCCAGGTTGGTAGAACGGCGCATTTTGTTCATCCACAACTTGGTAGAGGTATGTTCGTAGAGGTGAAGCTAGACTGTTAGGATCCCATTTTTCTTTGACAAGCATCATTTGCGCAGGAATCGTGCGATATACTGTTGAAAATTAGGACCCCTATATTGTGTGCTTGTCCTTAAACTGACCGCCGAGACCACGACCCTCCTCCCACAATGACGGCGGTCCTTGCGATTGTCCTAGCTGACTCTGTTGGCTTTGCCCTAGCTGTAAAGTTGGTTGCTGTTGCACTGTGGTCTGACCAAAACCAGGCTGTTGCTGTGGCTGTTGCTGGGTACCTGGGAATACGTTTAGAAAGCTTGGCTTCTGTTGCGTGCTTTGCCCGAGACCAGAAAAAAGACCGCCAGACTGTTGCTGAGACTGCAGTGGCATGCTTTGTCCAAGACCACCGAAAAGGCCGCCCGACTGCTGCTGTGGTTGTTGCGAGGAACTAAACAGCCCACCTGTCTGCAGTTGCGGTTGTTGCTGGCTGCTCTGCCCAAGGCTACTAAAAAGACCGCCAGATTGTTGCTGAGGTTGCTGATTCGTGCTCTGACCAAGACTCTCGGATAGCCCGCCAGTTTGCTGAGGCTGCGTTGATGTACCGAACAGCCCACCGCCTTGCTGAGGTTGCGACGAAGATCCTAGAACTCGGTCAGGCCTAATCTAAGGAACTGATGGAGGAGCGCACCAAAGCCGAAAGCCATGACGAATGCCAGTCAAGCGCAATTCGCCGTACAGCAGTCTAACCCCTTGCTAGACGCAGCAAGCCACGGAGGTGCGCGCAAATCGTAAGTGACTACCACACGGCAGGATAACGTAGGATTAAAATGGTAGGCAATGAGAGTAGGTTGTTTGTAGTAGCAGTACTACAGGGTTTCTAACTACAAAGGAGCGTCAAAATCCGAGTAACTATGCACTCTAGCTAATGCATCGCCAAAATAATGGACCGCGGCGGAGATTTCTGGGCGCGTCAAGCTTACGCCCGCCAGGCACGCCAATCAGAATCCCCGCAATTTGTAGAGCTCGACCTCACCTCTAAGATCTAATCCCCAGCCTGCTCTCACTTTCACCACCGTTAAGCTGTACGCTCTATAGAAGATTTAAAATGGCGAGACGAGAGGCACGGCGAGTCATGGCAATCTTTCCTCTTTGAACCGTCCAAAAGCTGACCGTTGAGCAGGTTCAACCAGAAGGTCTTAATTGACCCGACTCCTATGCCCGATGATATCCCCAAAGTCCCAGAAATTGGAGCGAGCTCCGCACCTCTTATGAGTGCATCATACTTTATTGGTGCAAGATGCAGGCCATACAACGACGACTACATGCAATGCAAAACAGAAGCTTATGGCCGAGGCGAACTTGAGTGCATGAAAGAAGGAAGAAAGGTCACCAGATGTGCGGCTAGCGTGTACGTCAATCTCCTCGTGAATGGGAAACGGTTCTCACCCCATCGCAGACTGAAGGATCTCAATGAACAATGCTTGGAGCCGTTCAGAAAACACTGGCAATGTCTGGACAACAATAACCATCAATTATGGCAGTGCCGGCGACCGGAAAGAATGCTGAACAGATGTGTATTCGAGAAGATTGTGGGATGCTCCCTCTCTGTCGAACCCTTGTCGCTGACTTCGTACAGGGCCTGGAGAAGGTCATACCAGATGCACCAAAGGGTGACGTACCCGTTCATTTGCGCAACAGGCAAATCTTTGCCGATCGAGTCAAAGTATTATACCCAGGAGAGAAGGATGTTGGAGTGATGAATGATACGGCAAAGTCGTAACAGAATCGAACCACGATGAAATTATTGTACATACACGAAGGGCCCATGATATGGAGCATCAGCGGCACATGTCGTCTATGCAGGGTCTTATCACCCTCAATGCGAGATGCAGAATAAGCTGATTGCAAGTGACATACCATCTAAGATTCCATTTGACTCACCATGCTATCTTCTCACTTTTCTATAGTTTCAAACCTCCGTCCTTCTCTCCGTCCTCTCTACGTCACCCATCACGATCGTTGTTATGCTTCAGAGCCCAACACCTGCCTTGCTACCTTTTATGCTTTGACGTTCCCTTATTTGCCTATGATCTACCTCATCTCCAGTGAGCTCTTGACAAGGCTGGGCGTGGGATGCAACCGATGATCGTCAAATGAGAGCATAACGAACGAGTCATGGAGGCTAAGATAGACCCACTTGTAGGACACCTACATCGTGGCGTTGAACTCACTCCCGTGCAGACTTCCAAGCTGAGCTGTTCACTCTAAAAATCCACCCAACTCCATCCTGAAAAACGTCATTGCCACGAGAAGGGTTTCTCGTGCACCTTATGGTGGGGAGTGCACGTCACTCTATCTTGCTGCAGAGGAGCCATGGGGAATGATCAGCACGCAACGCTGGACCAGGTGACATACACATTCGAAACACAGGTGACCTGGGTGTGGGCAACCTTGGAAACATGTTGGAACGCAGCACACCGGTCAGCGTCTGCACCGGCGTAGAGGGAGGTTCGGAGCTGAATCTAGATTGTGTGCGCAACGACTTGTGTCTTCTCCCGAAGACGAAACTACTTTGGGTTATGTCAACAAACAATACATTGCTGACTCTTCATGTTTTGGCTGTTTTTTGCTTCTTTGCACGGATGTGTGGTTGAGATTCAATCAACTGGGTTTTCTACATGCAAAGACGCCCTCCAAGTCCTAACCCTATACTCCGGCCGAATGGCTCTTTGGGGACCACAAGGTAAGCCTTGTCAGGTTTCCAAAGTCGATCATCATTCGCAGAAGCAATTGACTTCATCATGTGCACTGACAGTCTGTCCAGAAGTTGCAGTTCTGCAAAACGATTTCCTCGCCGCCGAGATCCTCCATCAGCGCCGAGACCCCTTCTTTCCCGGCACATTCAACAATCTCTCACGTCACACTGACATTATAATCTCCGTGCTGAACCTGCTCGAGTCATTCAAAAGCAGCCTCGATATCACAAGGAATGCGCTCTCGCAGGAAATTCTCGATCTTGGAACTCCGCAACAGATACTGAGCATTCAACGATTAATTCAACGAGCGCATGTGCGGCAGCGTCGGGCGCTCATCAGGTTAAGGATGCGGGGCATCGAGATCTTATGCGAGATGGCTGTAGGCTGGGGAATAAAGCTGGAAGTGAGATTGGCGCAGTGCCGAGAAGTGATTGAAATGGGAAGGCAGTTGGGAATGGGAGTATGGAGGCAGGGCTGGTCGCAGAGAATCTGGGGAGCGATATTTGAGCTGATGGATGCGTCTAAGGAGATAGGAGAGGCGCGAGACTGGGTTGAGGACGTCGCAGCAAAGATGGGGATAAGCATCGACGTCGGGGAGACTTTGCCGGACGAAATTGATGAACACTAAGCATCAGATCTTGAATTCTTCAAGAGTGAGGATGGCCATGCTGAGCGTAGGGCGGTGGTGGATGAAGATGAGCGATGGGCTACACGTCCAGTTCTTTGTTGATGGTCGCACCAGCATCCGCAGATAGTGGTGTGATAGGAAGCGTCATTGGAACAATGCATCCACGACACCCGTCTTTCTTCAGTCAAATTTTCAAACCTTTCGAATTCCAGATCGAGAGAAAGCAGGAGGGTCTCCAGCACAAGGTCAGGCTTTGGAGATGTAGCTGAGTGGTGCCAGAGCATCAACCGTAATTCATCGAACAGGTGGCAATGGTTCAAGCAATGATTTGCATACATGTTGTCACTGTCAGCTTGACGTTTGCAAAGAGTGGCCGCAAACGCTGATTTCTAGATCTTCCATTTGTAAGCCAGCTCACCTTAAATCTTTCCCCCTCAGGAGAGCAAACTTTGCGGAAACCATGAATCGCCTCTCAGAACTGATCCGAACCATCATGGCCGACAGTGACATGCAGCCTCCACCAACATCGTCAAGGTCCAGGGGTAAGAAGAGAGGTGTGCGAATAGAGAACAAAGAAACCCCTCCTAGACGCCACCAAACACATTTCTACGATCCCAACGCACCAGAAGTCGCGGAATTATCCTCCAATGAGCTAGGGCTAGCGGAACTTGACCGTCACCAAATAGACACGCTGAATCGAATAGAGGACACAGAAGCGGCTCTAGCCAAGGAACGAAAACGAGCAGAGCAACTTGAATTCCGCAGAAAGGAAATTGAAGCGAGAGAGGAGCAACGACGGATGCAGAAGGATGAAGATGCGGGTCGATCACCACGAGAGAAGAATCGTAGGGCATTTGAGAGAGAAGTGGCTAGAGTTGAAAGAAATGCACAACGCAAGGTAGAGGGGCTTGAGCGGAGGTTTGCTCATAGCGATAAGGTTTTCGAGTGGAACATGGCCAGACAGGACATGGAGGCAGACGAGCAAGGAGAACAAGGAGCAGCAGAGAATCCGCGCAATGTTTCAGTGGAGCAACCCGGTGCAGGGGACAATGCGGCTGAGCAGGGTCCGTCGAAGGCGTGGCGATAAGCAGAGAACATGCAAGTGAGAAATCTCGCTGGACTCCTCACCTGAAGATTGATATCGATGCTGATGTTCGAGGTGGATAGGTGGTTTGTGCAGCTTGCTATTTGCTCTGGCTCTTGGTGTAAGTTGCATTCCAATCAATCGCATGTGAAAGTGGCATGCCTCAATATTTAATCAGCGTGGTCCAGTCCGAAGCGGGGTTGGCAACCTCAACCTTCACAACATTCTCACACTGCACCAGACACATTACTTCTCAACTGTCAAATTGAGCAACTACTTCTGTTGAGCACTATCGCCTTCCATCATTCCATTCCCAAAAGGCTCTCCTCGCGTAACAATGGCACACGGCGACTCCTGTCCTAGTTGCGGGGCAGCCACCGCCCAAGGTACCAAGACGTGTGGCTCATGTGGCAGTGTACGAAGCTCCTGATGAACCCGTTTCTACAACTTTGGGCTCACTGTTCCCAGGTTTGTCCCAACTGAATCCGATGACGCAGATGGTATAGTGGGAGCAGATCAGAATACGATAGGGGCGATTGGCAAACCTCATACTTGAGCACAACAGCATTCGTTCTGAGGGGGGAGTGAATTCGGGGAATTTCCAATATGCTTTGCGTTGCAGCTGTGTGCTGGAGTGCCTGGGTCGGACGTTCATGCAACAGGAGTGTCAGTTTAGGCAATGCTGAACATCAAGGGATAATGCTGTAATGCTTCCTAGTTTCTGCTAAACTTCGCGGGCTTAACCATGCGATGATCCAGGCTGTCGAACTCGAATGAAGAGCACTAGAAGCCTCTGTAGTCTCGATCATCTCTCTGCGTCTGAAATTTCACGTTTTTCAGCTAGATACAGACAGATGTTTCGTTGAAAAGTGAGTGGTCGTCGGCAGGCTGACAGGCGAGGAGTGCCAAGGCATATCACGTGACTGACCCCAACCGCCATCTTCAAATCCTGCTTGAGAGCCGACAACACCGCTTTGAGGAGAATCGACATTTTTGGCAGACGACAACCTCCTCACAAGCGTGGATTGCGACTTGTATTCGTTCACAAATTCGTCATTTCTCTGATCATGCGCCGTTAGACAGCTGTGAAACGATCTTTCCGAACTCCTAATCACCTCGCATCTCATCCCCATCCCTCTAATTATGCCTTCGATCGCGGCGAAACCCACCAAAAATCAGTTGAGAAGGGCGAAGAAGAAGGCCCAGAAGCATGAGGTGCGTGGATTTCCTGGGTCTGCTGCCGGTGTAGCTAATGCTTCACAGACAAGTGTAGAGGCCACTCCAGAACTCGAAATCGAGACTGAAGCACCTGCGGTCAACCCTACGACAAACGGTGCATCACTTGACAAAAACCCCAACCAAGATGACTACGATCTTGATGCTCCCCTCGTTGCGGACGAGAGCAATCCACTCTTCGATATGTACAAACATATTATGGACAAATTTGAAGAGGCCGATAAGGAGGATCCAGCCTTGAAAGAACCAGAGAAGCCGGAGGTCTACTATGACGACGACGATATCCCAGACGAAGATGAACAGAATACGGTACCAAAAATGTCTAAGAAGAAGCGGAAGGAGCAAAACAAGTTGTCCGTGGCAGAATTAAAGGCATTGGTCAAGAATCCAGAAAACGTGGATTGGACTGATACGTCAGCATCAGATCCCCGACTACTTGTACACATCAAAGCTTATCGGAACGTGGTACCGGTCCCTACACATTGGTCATTGAAAAGAGAATATTTGTCCTCGAAAAGAGGCGTGGAAAAACCAGCATTTGCGCTGCCAAGGTTTATCCAAGAGACTGGTATTGCTGAAATGCGAGATGCCGTGCTCGAGAAACAAGATCAAGCAAGCTTGAAACAGAAACAGCGGGAGAGGGTGCAGCCGAAGATGGGGAAACTCGATATTGACTATCAAAAACTCTATGAAGCATTTTTCAGGTTTCAGACCAAGCCAGAGTTGACACGGTATGGCGAGGTGTACTACGAAGGCAAAGAGTATGAGACTAATCTTAGACATCTTCGACCTGGCGAACTGAGTGACGAGCTAAAAGATGCTCTGAATATTCCTCCTGGTGCGCCACCACCCTGGCTGATCAACCAGCAACGATTTGGCCCGCCACCGTCTTACCCCGCTCTCAAAATACCCGGCTTGAACGCAGCCATTCCTCCTGGTGCCTCCTGGGGCTTTCAGCCAGGCCAATGGGGCAAGCCGCCAGTGGATGAGGCGACGAATCGTCCACTATATGGAGGTGATTTCAATAACATTTTCCAGACTCTGCAAAAGCCTCAGCGTGGCGAACCAGTGGAAAAGGATTTGTGGGGCGAGCTTCAAGAACCTGAAGAAGAGTCGGAGGAGGAAGAGAACGAAGATGAGGAAGATTCGGAGGCTGAGGATCGTGGAGCGGGCTTGCAGACGCCAAGTGGTCTGGAGACTCCTAGCGGAATGGCATCTACAGTCCCATCTGAATTCGGTGGGGCAGAGAGTGTGTCCGAATTTGATCTCCGTAAGAGAAGAGGCACTGAGACCGAAGAGTCTTCACATCCAAGATCTGCACATCAAGTCATTCCGGAACATCAGACCCGAGTGCAGGGCTTCTTTGGTGGTGATAGAGCATACGATTTGAAGAGTGCACAGAACAATGTACCGGTACTAGGTCAAGAGGCGAGCAGGAAAAGGAAGAAGCCAGGAGATGTCGATGTTTCAGTGAATCCCGATGCTCTGCAGACGCATGATGGCATTAACAAAGATAACTTGAAGAATCTGTATGAACAACAGAAGAAGGCCGAGGAGAATCCAAACTGGGGCTTTCAAGAGGACCTAAGCAATATGATTGCGAGCGAAAGCCGGAAGAGATTGAAGAGGGACGAAGAGCGGAAAGGAAAGCGATGAGGGTGTTTATAGCAGGAGAGTTGTCAATACAAGATCAAGATACCCGAGAATCGAGACATCAAGAGGAGAAGCAATAAGCCGCTGCGAAATACGAGCGTAGTTTCGAACACCGAGCACACGAAATGAGTGGCCTAGCAGGAACACCCAACCATCTCAAGCAGTGCTAGTACCGTGGAGAATCTGTTTCTCGCCTCAAGGTCGTGTTGGTCGGAGGGAGTTGTACAGCCGCTCTCGCGACTCTGAAGCTTGTCCAAACCGGGCTTAGTGCGAGCCCAGCATCTGAGAACTGCCAAAATAATTTCTCATCCAAGGTCGGCTTGCCAGACAAGACTTCATCCAATCAACTGCGAGTGTGCCAGTATTAGCTGACACTCTGGTCTCCGAAGCGAAGTCCTATTCCCTTTCTACACGTCGCCTCAGCTTTCAGGCAATTCCAGTGATGGATCGAGATCGAAGAGGGTTCGTTCAGCCTGCTCTCAAGTTTCTTGAGACTACGGCCTAGGTCGCACAAGGCATATCCTAACAGATGCTGACGTTGTGTAGAGATGATTACGATCCTGATGTCACGCACCTAGGCAGGGGCGAAAGTTACAGACCTGGCGGCGGAGGAGGTGCACCACCCTATAGACCCGGCCCTGCACGAGACAGAGACAGGGACCGAGCAACCAGCGATACATGGATATCAGATCGAAGAGATGCGGATAGACGCGAAGACATTGATTCATATGTGCCTCCAACAAGCCGCCGAGCCGAGAGACCACGAACTCGTTCTCCGGTGGGATACCGTAGGCGGTCGCGCAGTCCCACCAACCGCGGCCGTGACGATACTTATCCTAGCAGGCCAAGATCCCCTCTACGACGATTCTCCCCAAGACGAGATGGACGTCAAATGTCTCCTCCAAGGCGGCGCTCTCGATCTCCATACGGCAACAGACCTCTTAGTCCTCCGGTGAAAAGACCTCGTGATGATTCTCCCTCATACACGCGCCGCTCTCCTCCTCCCGCGAAGCGCGAGAGGCTTTCCTCGCCCGATCGCCGGCGCTATGATCGGCCTCGCTCTCCTCTTCGGAGACCATACTCACCGCCTCCTCGTGACATGGGCCCTAGAGGATACAGAACAAGATCTCGAACACCTCCAAAACGTGACGATAGACGAAGTGCATTTAGAGACGATAATCGGAGACGCAGATCGCCATCACCACGAGCAGCACCCTCTGGGCCTGCTTCTGGCGCTACGTCACGACGATCTTCTCCACCAATCCATCCTGATCGTATTAGTCTGGCCGGATCTCGACCTCGATCACCTGCACACCCTCCACCTCGAACGTTTGATTCGCGTCTACTACGATCCCCTCTTTCGCGAGCGAGATCTCCTGCACGACGCGAACGATCACCGCCGAGGCCGCAGTCGCCTCCTCGCAGCTTTGTCGATCGAACTCGTCCGCCACCTTCCCCACGTCAGGAATACCGGCGAAGTGATGGGCCGCCTCCGTCAAGTCAACCCCCGTCTGGACCTGCTGGTTATCGCAATGGCAACCACAGCCGTCCACCTCCAAGTGGGCCATCCCGCGGCTACAGCGAAACATCACAAATGTCTCCTCCAGCTGGCCCTTCGAACTCATCCGTGTCCATGTCTGCGCATAATCGCCCCAATCCTGTTATATTGGCCGCTCCTACTCGTCCACGCGGTGCCCCGCCTGGCCGATTTGATGGACCCCCTCGAGATTTCTCTGCACCACCGCCTAGGCGAGGTGGATATGGAGGTCCATCGCCAAGGTCAGCGAGTTATGGTGTGAGAGACGGGCCTCATCCTGGTCCAAGGGGTGGCTTTGGTCGCGCAGGCTACGGACGTGCTGAAGCCGGTTATGGCAGAGGGGATTCTGGATATGGTAGAGCAGAACCAGCTTATGGACGGAGCGATTCTAACCATTCATCCCACCGACCAAGTTTTGGACATGATGATGGACCTCCGTTCCGATCCCACAACAATAGCTCCAGCACAACCTATCCTCGCACGCAACGTTTCAACTCGACGTCACAACATCTCGCTGGTGGGGAGAAGATCATTCCTGGCGGCAAGTTGGCACCTTCCGGCATGACTCCGGAACAGGAAAAGAGAATCAAACAATTGGAGGAGGCAGCGGAAAAGATGCGGGATGAGATTGAGGAGAAGCAAAAGTCCAAGCGTGAAGGACTAAGGGAATGGGATGTGCGTCAAAGGGAGAGTGAGAGGGAAGGGTTGAGGAGTGAGCTGGCCGAAAGACATTTGGAGAAGTTGACAGAGGGTGAAGATGGTGCTGGAGCGGCATTCTGAGTGATCGCTATGGGAGTGGGTCTTTGCAGCATATGCGCCTTGATGGGACACGGTTCTGCTCGCAGCAACGGAACCTTGGTGTGAAAGAAGATCCATCACCAACATCTTCACATTGAGAGTGCCTCTGCAAGGACGTCTATGATTGGATAGCCCTCTACCCTCTCAACTGGCTCTTATAGAATCTATTGTCAAACAGGTTCACCTTAGTCACATACTGCGTGATTCCTGAACATGGCGATGGTGCAAGAATTTGACCTGAAGAACGTATGCAAAAGGAGAGAAGCTCCGCTCCCCGCAATCGCCTGATCTGCATCCTCCCTCCGAAAAACTGTCCATCCCCGCATTTCGTCAGATACGTTTCTATCCCTTTGAGAGGGTCAGTTGACTTTGGTCGAGGCAAACGACCGCCCAGAACCCACTCACTGAGCGAAGCTACACTCCGAGTCGTAAAGTTTAAATCTACGCCCATCAAACGCGGACCACACATCCCAACGATGACCTCTCACAACCCCTCCGCTCGCCTCCACGACAAGGTCGCCATCGTAACCGGCGCAGCGTCCGGCTTCGGCTTAGCGATTGCGCACCTCTTCGCCTCGCACGGCTGCTCTATCGTGGCAGCAGATCTCAATGGCGAGGGGCTACAGTCTCATTTCCCGGGCGATTCGTCGCGACAGCCGGCGTCGGCGAGAGTGGATGGGAGGATCGTGGGGGTGATTGCGAATGTGGCGGAGAGAGCGGACTGGGATCGGTTGGTGAAGACGGCGAGGGAGAGGTTTGGGGGGCTGGATATTGTGGTTAATAATGCAGGGACGAGTTATAGAAATAAGGTGCGTACGTTCGGAAACTCAACCTGAGGATTGGTCTTCTGCGCGATCTCCTCGTTCTTGTCGACAATGCTGACAACGTCTGGTGTGCTGTAGCCAACCCTCGAAGTCACGCCTGAAGAGTTTGAGCGCGTCATGTCTGTTAATGTGAAATCGGTATTCCACTCTGTCGGGGCATGCATTCCGTTGATGATCGAGCAGGGCCGTGGTGGTGCCATCATCAATGTCGCGAGCGTTGGCGCGACCCGACCACGGCCGGGATTGGTTTGGTACAATGCATCGAAAGGGGCCGTGGCAAACGTAAGATGAATGCCTCGGCGAACGCAGTCGCCAAATGTTGGCCCAGCTTCTGAGTGCGGCTGCTGATGACAGTGGTGATTTAGGCAACCAAAGGCTTAGCGGCAGAATATGGTCCACATCAGATCAGGGTGAACAGTCTATGTCCATTGCTGAGCGGGACGGGACTGTTTGAAACCTTCGTAGGCGTCAAAGATACTCCGGAGAATCGAGAGAAGTTTGTGGGCAATGTACCTTTGGTAAGTCCCAGTGGATTGCTTCTTGTTGAGTCTGCCGCCATGCAGCTTCTTTCGTGATGGTCACTTACGGAGATGCTGACTGATGGAACGGTAGGGACGATTGACAGATCCCAAGGACGTTGCTAATGCGGCGCTGTTCTTTGCGAGTGACGAAGGAAAGTTTATCACAGGCGTAAATATGGAAGTGGATGGGGGACGGGCGATTTGAGATTCGAAATGGGGAGGCAAAGCAGCGACATCAGGACAGCATTGCATCCAGCAAAGCCTGAGAAGTAGGGTTTCTGAATGCTTCAGATGTAATGCCATTCTGTCAAGGCACTTGCCAACAACGCCAACAATGCAAAGTGCTTTGCCCAGTACTTCTGAGGACCTCCACCCAACGGACTGGTCACTTCTTTCTCCTGCCCTTGTTCACTGGTAACACAAACACATATTAGCATCGCACCCACGTCAACCCCCAGACTGACTTACTGTCCTTCTCCCTCTTCTTCTTCGGCGGCCCCTTCCCCCGCAGCTTCGCGATCGCTATGCTCTCCAATCGATCCTCCTGCTCCGGAACGAGGAGGTCGAGATCCTGTTTCTTGAATGCCCTCTTCAGATCTTCTAAAGTTGCGGTCTTGCGAGGGTAATAGGCTGCAAGGGTCGGTCCCCGAAGACGTTGGCGGAGCACTTTGTTGCCGGTGCGGAGTCTGGCTGGATTGTAGGTGGTGGAGAAGAGGTTGCATTGGACCTGGTAGAGAGGGTGGAAAGGTTAGAGACCAGATCGTGGTGCAGGAAGTGGCGGCGGCGGGGAATAGCTGGTTTGCGCATACCTTTAGCAGGTCGAGAATGCGAGATCGATGCACTGCGCCGGCCATGATGAGGTGGCTGACTGCTTGGTGTTGTCGATGAAGCAGGATGAAAGCTCCTCATTGCCAATTCAGCATGCCACGAGATATGGGAGGCTGTAGTACAGCCAACTCCCTAGTGCGAATTTCTTGTGGCCCGGAGTCGAAACACCACCGACGTTGAACCAGCAGAGCTACAAGTGATAGGCTCGTTAAACACCTGTTGTTCTGCCGCACCTGGACTTCAGGGTCGTACGGAATTCATCTTTCTATCATCATCCTTCAACCCTACGTCAGCGTCAACCTGGAAAACTCATGATGACCAAGAGGAAATCTGGCAGCCATTCTCAGGCTGGATCTGCTTCTAGCAAAAGATTGTGCAACGGTCCTAGATCACAGGAACCAGTAACAAAGGCCACCACTGATCAAACCTCTCAGGATGGATCTTCGAACACGCTACCAGATCTCCCTCCAATCAGCGCAGCAATGTCCAAAGCGGTCTTCACCCATCAGTCCATTCTCTCTAACAAAGAGAACACAAGCCAACATGCCAGCTATGAACGGCTTGAGTTCCTTGGAGATGTGTATGTTGAATTGATGGCTACGAGACTGATCTGGGACAAATTCAAGGACGTACCAGCTGGCCGGTTGTCTCAGATACGGGAATTGCTCGTAAAAAATGAAACACTGGGCAAAATTGCGGTCAACTACGGCCTCGACGAAAGGGTTAATGCGACAGCCAGCGTGAGGGCCAACCCAAAACAATGGGCGAAAGTCAAGGGTGATCTGATCGAAGCCTATGTTGCCGCTGTGGTACTGGCCGACGACCGAATAGGCGGCGCGGGCTTCGCAGCAGCGGAGGATTGGCTGCATCAGCTTTGGATTCCCAAGCTTGAAAAGATGCTGGCAGAAAAAGCACCGGATCTCAATGCCAAAGACGCATTGTCTCGGAAAGTGGTGAGCAGAGGGGTCACACTGGAGTACTTGGAAGAGCGGCCAATGAAGCAACTGCAAGGAGGGCAGCAGACATACTTCATAGGCGCCTATCTTAGTGGCTGGGGGTACCAGGGTCATCTTCTGGGCCGCGGACAGGGTCTCAACAAGACCAGTGCTGGGAACAAGGCAGCGGAAGATGCTCTGCAGAATCCATTGATTGATAAAATTGCTGGGATGAAAAGAGAATATGACGGAGCGACAAGAGCGCCGCAGGAGAACGGAGCGGTGGACCAGACAGCACTCGACAAGCAGGTCGCACAAGAGAGGATGACTCGAGAGAGGGAGCTGGTAGAAAAGAAGAGGAATATGTTCATGTCGACCGAATTTGGATAGAGCCTTTCACGCCGTGCAAACGAGCTTCACATACGGGGCCGTTGAAAGCCACAAAGCCATGGACGAAGAAGGCGCAACCGTGGTCGTAGAAGCATGGGTCCTGGGCGTCTTCTATCCAGCCTGTGCAAAGAGCAGGTCGAATGCCGGAAGCTTTGTACTTCATGCTGGCATTGAAAGTGTCCTATGCATGGCCCATTTGCCTATTTGCCCGATTGCCCGAACTGGCCCTTGGTGGCGCGTGTCCACAGACCAAGACGACGGATGACGGAGAGATCATTCTTCGCATGGTTGCAGCGATATTTCTTGATCCATCGTCTTGCTCGGCAGCGCCTTTCTTGCTACGCAGCGCTCTTCGCATCCATCCTCGGTCCTTTGATGTCCGGAGAGATCGGTTCTGTTCTTGCGACGTCGCGGAACCGGCATCTAAAATCTCCGGAGCTCACACCCTCTGCTTGGCGTCCCACCGCCGTGATGCGATTCCGCCACATCCGGACGGGGAGATCCTTACCAATCCCAAGAGACACGCACCCGATTCATCCTCCTATCAGGCTGTCAATATGAGCTTGAGGATCCACTGTTGGTCCCAGTAACTGTGGATCATCCATCGCTCGGCTCCTAGACGGTCTGTGATTGCTCCGCGTTCACGAGCTGCTGGTCGTCATGCCCTGGCTTTCTCAACTTCCAATCTGCCTTTCCCCTTTGACTCCAGTTCATTCTGTTTGGCAGACTTTGGCCAGATCTACTTAAGGTGTCACTGCAGCCCCATGCTGCATCTTGTGCCCCCAGGGGACGCTTCGACGTGATTGCCTCTATCGCAAGAGATTGTTGGAAAAATGGACAGACCGACTCCCACAGCGGCCGACGCGCCGGGAGCATGGCCAGAGACTCCATCCAACCTGCGCCAAAACCCATCTCCTGCCCCCGAAGCCGTCGAACAAGACATCAATGCACCAGCTGCGGACGCGCACACTCCCACCCAACAGATAAATCCTTCTTATTTCGGTCCGGAAAGCACTTCTCGAAATGCTGTCGGAATCGCAGGCTCAATGCCAAGCCAGCAACACAGCCCTTCGTCTACCGTCAAAACTTCACATCAGCTCACAACAGCTGCGCGAATTCAGACACATACTGAGCGTGAAGCAGCTGTGCCAAGCCAACCACACCATCGGCGCCCTGCAGATGCAGTAATTCCAGCACCGGCTTGGCCTTTGGTCGATTTCGCGGGTCAGACACCCTCTCAACCTACACCAATTGCAGTCGTCGAAGCACCGGGTGAAAGTACAGCAGCAGTTTCAAGTCAGGTGCCAGGCCAGCCTTCAACAGCTCCTACAGATCAGATACCAGTCCTGCCCACAACGGCCGCAGCAAGTCAAATACCCACAGAGCAGGCTTTTGCAAAGGAAAGTGGCACCCCAGCATCAGAATCTTCTACCAGTACAAGCACTGCGGGGCCCTTTCGGGAAAGTCCTGCGAATGAGGCACCTCTGACTGGTCAGCTACGAGTAGCAACCACCGCCGCTACGGAGAGGAAATCTCGGGAAGGACAACCACAATATGAGCCTTTGACGACTTTTCCTACTCATCGCTCAGAGGCAAAACCAGGCCTAAGGCGAGGCTCTGGAAGTCTGACCGAAGATGACATTTTTCGAGCTATCTCCAGGCGCAAGACCAATGCATCAACCTTGACAAGAGAAGAAGCAGCCGAGGAACAACAAGAGATCGAAAGACTCATGTCTCGAATGTTCGGAAAAGGTCGGCAAGAACATTCTGAGGAAGAGAAAACTCGCCATGTTGGAGTTGTCTTCAAGAACCTGACAGTGAAGGGCATAGGTCTAGGTGCTATCTTGCAGCCAACGAACGGAGATCTCTTTCTTGGACTCCCTCGGTTTGTCAAAAATCTGCTGGCGAAAGGACCGAAAGCGGCAGTTGGCAAGCCACCTGTTAGAAATATCTTGAGCAATTTTGATGGATGCGTTCGGCCGGGAGAGATGCTTTTGGTGCTTGGTGCTCCAGGATCTGGTTGTTCCACGTTTTTGAAGGTGCTTGGTAATCAGCGCTTTGGCTATGAAGGTGTTGAAGGTGAGGTGACCTACGGTGGGACTGACGCGAAGAAGATGGCAAAAGACTTCCGGGGAGAAGTCTTATACAACCCTGAAGACGATTTGCATTACGCAACTCTATCGGTCAAGAACACTCTCAGTTTTGCTCTCAAGACGAAGACTCCTGGCAAAGAATCCAGACATGAAGGAGAAAGTCGTAAGGATTACGTGCGTGAATTTCTCAGAACTGTCACCAAGCTCTTCTGGATTGAGCACACTCTCAGCACCAAGGTTGGCGATCAATTCGTGAGGGGGGTCTCTGGAGGAGAAAAGAAGCGTGTCTCCATCGCAGAAGCCATGATCACAAAAGCTTCGGTCCAAGCTTGGGATAATTCTACCCGAGGTCTCGACGCGAGCACAGCCTTGGAGTATGTGCAATCAATTCGTTCATTGACGAACATGGCCCACGTTTCCACAGCTGTAGCGCTGTATCAAGCTGGAGAAAGCCTGTTCGACCTTTTCGACAAAGTCCTGTTGATTGATCAAGGGAATTGCCTCTACTTCGGTCCAACAGATACCGCCAAGAAATATTTCCAAGATTTAGGATTTGTTTGTCCGGACCGATGGACGACTGCAGACTTCATGACCTCCGTGAGCGATGTTCATGAGAGAAGCGTCATACATGGGTGGGAACATCGCATTCCTCGATCAGCTGCACAATTCGCAGAAGCTTACAAAAAGAGCGATGTCTATCAGAGAAACCTCGAGGACATCCGTAACTTTGAAATACAAACAGAAGCGCAACGACGAGAACGCCTTGCCAATCAGTCAAAAGCGACCAAGAAGAAGAACTATACTTTACCTTTCCACAAACAAGTCTGGGCTTGTACACAGCGACAAGTTCTCGTGACTCTTGGAGACAAGGCTTCCTTATACGGCAAATGGGGCGGCATCTTGTTTCAAGCTCTCATCGTGGGAAGTTTGTTCTACAATATGCCAAAAACCAGCGCTGGCGTATTTCCGAGGGGGGGAGTAATGTTCTTCATGTTGCTCTTCAACGCGCTCTTGGCTCTTGCAGAATTGACATCAGCCTTTTCGAGCAAGCCTATTTTGCTCAAGCACAAAAGCTTCTCCTTCTACCGTCCAGCCGCTTATGCAATTGCTCAGACCGTTGTCGACGTTCCACTAGTGTTCATTCAAATATCGATATTCAACATTGTGGTCTATTTCATGTCGGGCTTATCAAGAACTCCATCACAATTCTTCATCGCCGAACTACTTCTTTGGATAACAACCATGACCATGTATGCCTTTTTCAGATCTCTCGGAGCTTTAAACAAGACTCTTGACAATGCCACAAGGATCACTGGTATTGCCATTCAGGCATTAATCGTCTACACCGGCTATCTGATTCCGCCCACAAAAATGCATCCATGGTTCAAATGGTTGATTTGGATCAATCCCGTCCAGTATGGCTTCGAGGGACTGATGTCAAATGAGTTCCACAACCTGGAAATTCAATGCGAGCCCCCTTATCTTGTCCCCCAAGGACCTAACGCAACCCCTCGATATCAGTCCTGCTTGTTACAAGGGGGTCAACCAGGGCAGACCAGCGTGAATGGCGCAGATTACATTCGGACGGCCTTCACGTACACAAGAACACATCTATGGCGTAATGTCGGCTTCATTTGTGCCTTCTTTGTTTTCTTCGTTTTCTTAACCATGTTCGGCATGGAAATTGCCAAACCTAACGCTGGTGGAGGAGAAGTCACTGTGTTCAAGCGCGGTCAGGCTCCCAAGAAGGTTGAAGAATCAATTGAGACAGGAAGCAGAGACACCAAAGACGAGGAATCTGGCGAGAAGACTCGCTCCGTTGAGAAGAGTTCAGAGCCAGATTCTAGTGAAACAGATCTTGCTCGCAAAACGACAATGGGCCAAGTCGCGAAGAATGAGACAGTTTTTACATGGCAAAACGTCAACTACTCCATACCATACGAGGGCCACGAGAGACAGCTGTTGCAGGACGTTCAAGGATATGTCAGACCCGGCAAGCTCACTGCTCTTATGGGTGCTTCTGGAGCCGGAAAGACCACTCTCTTGAACACACTAGCGCAGCGCATCAGTTCTGGTGTCGTCACTGGTGACTTTTTGGTTGACGGTCGTCCTTTGCCCAAGTCTTTTCAACGTGCTACCGGTTTTGCTGAGCAAATGGATGTTCATGAGCCCACAGCAACAGTCCGGGAAGCATTGAGGTTTTCCGCGTTGCTTCGTCAGCCAAAGGAGGTTCCAGTTCAGGAAAAGTACGACTATTGTGAACGCATCATCGAACTACTGGAGATGACAGAAATCGCTGGTGCTACTATTGGCAAGATCGGATCCGGTCTCAATCAAGAACAACGCAAACGAGTAACTATCGGTGTCGAGCTCGCCAGTAAACCCGAGCTTTTGATGTTTTTAGACGAGCCAACCTCGGGTCTTGATTCCGGCGCCGCTTTCAACATTGTTCGATTTCTTCGCAAACTGGCTGATGCTGGTCAAGCCATTCTTTGCACCATTCATCAACCATCTTCCGTCCTATTCGAGCATTTTGATGAGCTCCTTCTGCTCAAGGCCGGTGGATGTATCGTCTATCATGGTCCTCTTGGACATGACAGTCGTGCCTTGATCAAGTATTTCGAATCAAATGGTGCCAGGAAATGTCCGAAGACTGCAAATCCAGCCGAATACATGCTCGAGGCAATTGGAGCTGGCAATCCTGACTACAAAGGCAAGGATTGGAGCGACGTCTGGGCAGCTTCACCCGAACACAACAAACGCAGTGAAGAAATACAAGAAATGATTTCGACCCGATCTCACGCAGAACCTTCAAACTCCCTCAAAGACGATCGCGAGTACGCCATGCCACTCACTACGCAAGTGATCGCAGTCCTGAAGCGCTCTTTTATTGCCTACTGGCGTACCCCTGAATACATCATCGGCAAGTTCATGCTTCACATTGTCACAGGCCTCTTCAACACCTTCACATTTTACCATGTTGGCTATAGTTCGGTCGATATGCAATCCCGGCTCTTCTCTATCTTCATGACCTTGACCATCTGTCCACCCTTGATACAGCAGCTGCAGCCAAAATTCTTGGACTTCCGCAACATCTTCGAAAAGAGGGAAAGCAACAGCAAGATCTACTCGTGGTTTGCCTTCGTCACCGGTGCCGTAGTAGTCGAGATCCCTTACTCTGTCGTCGCTGGTAGCGTCTACTTTTGCTGTTGGTGGTTCGGCGCAGTCGGCCGGCACGTCTCCGGTTTCGCTTCTGGATATACATACCTCTTGCTGATACTCTTCGAGCTTTACTACGTCTCTTTCGGTCAAGCCATTGCCTCATTCGCGCCCAACGAACTCCTCGCCTCTTTGCTAGTCCCCGTCTTCTTCCTTTTCATTGTCGCATTCTGCGGTGTCGTCGTCCCCGCCGTGGCCCTCCCTTATTTTTGGAGAAGCTGGATGTACTGGCTCACACCCTTCCATTACCTTCTCGAAGGCTTTTTGGCTGTTGCCATCCACAACCAACCTGTCATCTGCTCATCTGATGAGTTTGCCAGATTCACCGCGCCGCCGGGCCAGACATGCCAGAGCTATGTGGGACCCTTCATCCAGCAGGCCGGTGGGTACGTGCAGACGGGATTAGATGGCATATGCGAGTTTTGCCAGTACGCCAATGGCGACGAGTTTGGGGTCGGCTTTAGTGTGTACTATTCGAACATTTGGAGAGATTTCGGTATTTTCGCCGGCTTCTGCGTGTTCAATTATTTTGCCATATATTTTTGTTCATGGATGTATCTCGGTGGGTTGAAGAAGTTTAAACCGAAGGGTAGGAAGGTAATGAATCTGAAGCCGAAGAAGGGATAGTCGAGATCGAGTGATGAAAAGCAGTCGGAAGAAGTTTAGAGCATTGCTCAGACACAATTGGCGAAGAAAAGGTTAAGATTTCTGACTTTGGCAGGCCAGCCTTGTTCGGTATACCCATAATCAGACTTCGTACTTTTATCCATAGACCAATTTCATGATCGGGATCCATCATCTCTCATACACTAAAATTGAATTGGTTTTTGATTTACCCTGAAGCCCGTCTCGTCTTTCCCTTTCCCTTTCTTTCCCTTGATGCACCCCAGCCAGACCACCAAGGTGACAAAATTTGCGATGAGTTTACACATCTACGCTAAGTCAGAAGAGTATAGATTCTTCTGCCCTAATACTGTAGCTGTGAGCCTTAGCCATTATCAAGTTTGTCCAGATATAGCTGTCGACTTGCATTGCCTAACCCTTTCTAAGCAATCGAGTGTCCTCCTCACATCCGCCATCCCGTTTCTCGACTACGATGGTTGACCAATCTCACGATGCGAGTCCTTCTGATTTTAAATTTCTTCCAAGATCTACCGCCTAATTCAAAGATTGATATCCCAGTATTCGAACTCACAATACTGGATTCCGCTAGATGACAATATGCTTCGTTGATAGCTGGACTACACAAGAAAGCGCTGTACGGCTTGGGTTGTGACTATTATGCCATTGCAGTCGAGATTATCAAGGAAGTGGAGATTTTATCCACTGGTTTTCTGGATGATGTATGTTCGGAAGAGGGAAGGAGGGGCGTACTGGATGAGGGGACTCGTCGTTCCCCAGGAGACAAGTCGTAAGTCTGGACAGTTTGGCCGGAGGAGATAGTATTGAGAGACGTATTTGCTTAGGAAGAGGAAAGCATTGATGAGACATAGTACATTGCCTGTTGTTTGAATGTCGAAGCACCTTGCCCAGAGGATATACAATGTAAACATTGCTAAGCTATTTTCGCCATCGTCGAATTCCGTTTCATGTCCATCCCACGATATTCTAGGTCCAAACTTTTGTGAGAGCCCGAAAGTCACTGCAAACAGTGGAGACTTGCAAGGCATAGCTCATTGTGCCAGTTATCTTACTCAACTCATCTGTGTAGGCAACTAAGTGCTTCTGTACGATCGTGAATGCATGGTCAACCTTTCAACCCTTGGGAAGCGAGCTGGTATCGACCTTCAACTCTCCGACATCGGCCAGGAATTCAGGATGTAAAGATTCGTTACGTGAGCAAGAAGTTTCTGTCCCGTTTATAAAACTCACCTGTCTTTGTCTCGATAGTGGTCTTCGTGATAGACCTAATTTCATGGTCGAGCTCACTCAGTACCTCATGTTGCTTCAACCTGACCTTTTCATTCCGCTTCGCAGCCCCTTTGACAGCCGCCTTGGCGACATGGAATCTCGAAGTATGGTTCAACAGCATCATGTTGAATGGCGTTGTCGTGCTGTCTTCTTCCATGTAGCTTGCAGTACTGACTCTGTCTAGAATCGGTCGACCAAAGAGTAAGCCCTTCAATTCGTTCGCGTAGCCGTGGTAATTGAAATGAATTGGCACGTCTTCGGTGAACCGAAGTCCTCGTTCGTGAGAGAGTGAGGATGTGTTCTCTCAGCACCCAAGATCATCAAATCTGTCACATTGACGACCCTGACTCGCATGGAAGGGGCTGTTTTTCTCAATAGCATGGCTGCAGCAATAACTTCAGAAGTCAGCTCCATACCAATACCAACAAGAACAACATCCGGGTTGAGGCCATCATCAGTCGAAGCGAAATTCCAGGCTGAAGCACCTGCTCTGCAATGATTCTCCGCTTCCTGCTGAAAGGAAGACGGCAGATGGTTGTTTTGACCAACCATTAGGTTCACGTAATTCTTCGATTTCAGACAACGATCCAGGGTGGAGAGAAAGGTGTTGGCGTCGGGTGGCAGATAGACTCTTGCCGCGTTGGGTTTCAGGTTGAGAATAGCACCAATGAAGGAGGGGTTCTGATGAGAGAAGCCATTGTGTTCCTGACGCGTCCAAGTGCTAGTTTCGATATATTTGATACTTGCAATATCACCTCTCCAGCTTGATTCCCTTGCCATCTTGTTAAATCTACTGTATTGCACCATCATGGTGTGAAAGATTCCCAAAAATCATTCGTAAGATGGAAAAATTCCGACTCTGCCGGTCAAGGGATACCCTTGAAGGAATCCCTGGCATTGGTGCTCGCTAAGGACCTCGATCAGTCGGCCACCTTGGCTTGAAGATGGGTTTGCCAGAACGGGCAGCTTTCTGGATCTTGCGGATCTCAGAAATGGCCCATTCCATTGAGCTGTTCATATCAGTATCAATATGTTCGAGATCGTCTATCACGCGTGGCTGGTAGCCGTAACCGGTGAAGAGAGCTGCCAATTCGAGATCGTCCATGCAGCCATAGATTGTTCGCTCGCTGATTTTGAATCCATTGACGTTGAGGATTGGTTGAACAGCACCTGATTCAGCCGGGTCAATGTATTTGAAGCCATGCCATGCAGTCGCTGTTGGTCCACTTTCAGCTTCTCCGTCTCCTATTTCGCAAGCAACAACCAAGTCAGGCTTGTCCATGACTGCTCCAAATGAGACAGCCAGAGCATATCCGAGCTCTCCACCCTCGTGGATGGCGCCAGGCGTCTCGGCATTGATATGGCTGGGAAAGCGGCCAGTGGTGCTTCAGCCAGAAATGAGGGTATGAAGTCCCTTGGTATCTTGGGAGCATTCCGGGTAGAACTTCGACAACGAGCCTTCAATCCAGAGATTGGCCAGTATACTGGGTACGCCATGCCCGCTTCCAACGACGTAAATCATGTCGAGGTCATGCTTCTTGACGAGACAATCCAGGTGAGAGTAGATCAGCGTCAATGCCGGACAAGTGCCCCAGTTCGCCCAGTAGTCTTGGCTTGAAGTCTTCGAACTTCAGGTCACGCTTCAAGTAGACGTTATCTTGAGAGCAGCAGACAGGAATGAAAAGGAGTGAAGCAAGCAACTGTTTGGGGAGGACTTTCATGTGAGTTTCGCCGTCAACAATGGAGACTGCGGTCATGCAACGTACAGTAGAAAGAGACGCCTGCGGTGTTCCTCGTAGACCTACCTGCTCGACTGACTGGACTCTTGACCTGAAAGAGGTATGAAGGTTGGGCAGAAGCTCATTCATATCAACTGTCATAGCTTTTTGTTGTGATCGCACTCCAAGGTCATGCGGAAGACGAAGTTCAGATGTGGATGTGGATGTGATGTCATTTCTATCTTCCATTGACACGCCTGGCTGCGTGCAGGAAGAAGAAAGAGATCCTTGGAGGTCCTGAAGTCAACGCTGCAGCCGAAAGACCATGGCACAGGCGACAACCATCTTGTCCATCAACGCGGGCTCCTCGTCGGTCAAAGTAACACTCTTCAAAGCTGAAGGAGACCGACCAGAGAGGATCGCCGCGGCAGAAGTCTCGGGCATAAACGCGCCCCCGGCCCAACTCACCTACACTCGAAGTAACTACACACATAAGGAGAAGCTCTCCGGCTCTTTCGGGTCTCACAACGATGCCTTCCATTATATCCTCGAGTCCTTTCTCAACGACAAAGTGTTAGAAACTGTCTCGAAACGGGATCACATTGATTATGCCTGTCACCGCGTCGTTCACGGAGTAAGTGGACCTTGGGACCGCCTGAGCTGAGAAGCTTCATGATGCTGACCGATAATGAAGGGTGATTACACCGAGCACAGGTTGGTCACTGAAGAGACTTATGGTCACATCGAAGCTTTGGAGGACCTCGCACCATTGTAAGGATCGAAGAATACACCTCACAACTCTCGCTCACCCGGATCAGACACAATGCCTCTGCCATTGCGATCATACAGAGTTGCATGAAACAGCTACCAAATGTCAAGAACATAGCCTCCTTCGACTCCGCCTTCCACCAGCACATGCCAGATCATGTCAAAACATACGCTATTGACCAGAAGACTGCAAAAGAGAAAGGCCTCCGGAAATACGGATTCCACGGGATCAGCTATTCCTACATCACTAGGACTGTTGCGAAGTACCTTCAGAAGAGACCCTCCGATTTGAACATTATTGCCCTCCATCTAGGAAGTGGTGCATCCGTGTGCGCAATCAAGAACGGGCAATCAATAGACACAAGCATGGGATTGACACCTCTATCTGGGCTTCCCGGAGGTTCAAGAAGTGGAGATGTTGACCCGTCTCTCATCTTCCACTACACCTCGGCTGCCAGCAAAATGAGTCCGTCCAGCACGAAGGAATTGCACATCAGTGAGGCCGAAGAGATTTTGAACAAGCAATCCGGATGGAAAGCGTTAGCAGGCACCACAGATTTCTCGAAGATTGCTGATCCAAATGCGCCCAAATCACATCAGCTGGCATTTGATATCTTCGTCGATCGCATCGTCGGTTATGTCGGGGCATACTTCGTCAAAATTGATGGCAAGGTCGATGCCTTGGTCTTTGCTGGCGGAATCGGGGAAAAGAGTTCTCTGTTGAGAGAACGTGTCGTCAAAAAATGCTCTTGCCTCGGTTTCGCAGTACATCAACAGCGTAATGACCATCCTAGTGAGGATCGTGTCGCCGAGATTGGAAGAGGTGAGAAGTCAGTTACCCTTGTTTGCAAGACAGATGAAGAAGTAAGTTCCTCATATGGATGTTGATGCATTTTACTGAAACTTCTTAGTATGAGATGGCGTACAGTTGTGTCACAACCAAATTATAGATGCTGTTCAACTTCAATCATACATGATCGTTCCATCTCAGTGTCTGCAATGGCTTTCTCCTTCGTGCAAACGTCAGGATCGCGATATATCTCCTGTGCGGCTCGAGACTCAAAGTGCCAGACTTTGCATCTCGGTTGGCTTCTATCCCCAAGAATGAAAGATACTGATATACAGTGACCAGCCACAAATTCCATCGACTATCCTGCCCAGTCTGGAACAATTTCCTGTCGCCTCACTTGTAGCAAGGTCACAGTGTTATCTTGGACGATCGCAGCATTCCACAACGTACATTTATCTTCTCCGCAGCGGCAAGCCAGCCTCTGGTTGAGGCAACACCCCTCTCCGTAAGAAGTTGATTTCCCTCATCAAACTCGATAGTCTGTTCGCTGACTAGGACGCATGTTAGTATCTTCTCCCCACAGCTATACGGAAAGAAAAAGGTTTTTGCCCTGCAGTCATGGTTGATATACCTCGTCCCGTTTCCCCGTATGCTGGGATCAATGATCATGGCATCTTCGGAAGCACTTGATAGCGCTCTCTTCTAGCAATGGAGGTGAGTACTGTTCTCGTACCTGCCTTCTGGCTTCTCGTTGTTGATGGCATAAATTTCTCCAACGCATTCTGGCAGGGAAGAATGGGCAGGAATGCGTTGGAGGGCCCGTACACCCGCCCTCATGACTGGATGAATGTTTTGCAGCTGGACTCGATCTCCAAGATAAGCACCACCTGTGGCTCGACATATTCTTAGCTTGTTGAAGCTGCAGTGGCAATCCGCTCTCCATTTCATACCTTTGGCAAGCTTTGCGATGAAAGTCGTACTTCGACCGATAACGAGGCTCACGCTTGAGCAGCCATTTGGACTTGTCCCCCATTTCTGCCCTCTAAGTAGAACCACCGAGCTCTCGATGTGCATTTGCAATTTCGCCGATGGGTGCTGTCCTCCAGGCTGGAACTCAAGTCGTGTTGCTGGTTTGCCATTAGCAGAAAGCTCCCATTCATGAGGACGATCCACTCCTGTGTCGTCTTGAGGGAAGCCAGTCATCCGTGTCTGATCGTCCAAACGGGCATGCACAGGTTCGACCTGGCTTATCTCGCGGAAGATGTGCGGGAAAGCGGTTCCTGTTAGCATGCAATACAAATTCCTAAATAGCACGTCCCGCATTTGCTGCTCTGCAGTACCCTCCAGCCAATTGAACAAACGGCTCGTCGCAAAAAGCTCGATGCTTTGTTTGTGCTCTCGCCCAGTCTTTGCGCAAAGTCATCAGCTCCAATGGCATCTAGCAAACAAGTGCGGAAATTGGTCGAGTGTAAGCATATCACAGTCATTGGCCAGGCCATGGTACCTACAACGGTATTCAACAGCCTCCATCGTGCTTCTACGGGTGCAGACAGGATATCGCGGGCGACATAGATAGAGTCAAAACGCCTTCCTCACGGCAAGCGTGTGGCTTTCAGCATTTTCATTTGTTCGGGGCTTACTGACATTGCCGCAAGCCGATATACCCGCAAATGGTCAAGACGATCCTCTTTGCTTTTTTCGAAACTGGATCGTTCCTCCGCGCGCAGCGCAGTCTCTGCCCCGGCCCATCCGTCGCTGTATGTCCACTGCTGCTTCTGTCTCAACATAGATCGACGAGATGAAGTGGGGGACGGAATCCCTTCTCCGCCATTGGTCATCTTCCTCTCTTCGAACCCGCGTCCCCACTTGTTCCAGCGCGTCCCAGTCTTCGGATGCCTCTTCTTTATGAACGCCTCCATTGCGGGTCCCATAAGCATGCCTTGAGGCTGTCTCCGTTGGTGCTGTGGAGGGTGCTGTGGATGGTATTATGGAGGGTGCCGTTGGGGCTGCCGTGGAGGTGGCCGTTGGGGATGCCTCTGTTGATGTCTTCGTCGGCGTCTTCGCTGATGTCCCTACAGATCTCAGTGCCGGTGTCATCGTTGGGGTCTTACTCACTTTGGTCGCCACCGCTCTTCCAGTCTCCGCCCAGCAGGTGTTCTACCGTTAACGCAAAACATCCACGTATTGATCAAAGGTGACGAAAAAAGGGGGAAGAAAATGCAGAATACTATCAATCGATTCTGAAAAGTAAGGCTTGTGTTTCGATCACGGCTCAAGAGCAGCTGCACCATCTCCAGAGGTATTTTCGACGCTCCGGCCACTCTCATGGTGATCAACGAACAAAGAGCCCGGCTGTATTTGGGACCGATTCGACACGAACAAGAAGGCACAATACAAGCTCACATACGACCGAAATAGCCTCAATGGGAAGGCTTGAAGTTAAGACACTAAATATACAGCCAGCCATATGCGCTATGCGCGGAAGCTATCAGATTGATTGATTGTGGCATGATTTGCACCCAATCGTAAGTCCTGCATGGGCATCTACGATGCATCTCCAAGAGCTGGATGATGAGGACATTGCTCCCTACTCCTGACTACAGTGGTCTAGAAAGGTCTCATCCCCCGAACAACTTGATTGTGAAAATTGGCAATAGCGGGATCAGTCCGACAACCCATCTTGAGCCTATCACAAGCCGTTCTGTTGGCAGGAAATCATCAGGGTTTCAGGCCGCCCATATCTTCCAAAAGAGTCCCATCTCACCAAGCACATGAGGCTTCGGCCTGAGCAAGTCATGGCTCTCGAATGGGGCGTATAGATGGAACGGATTAACTGATTTTGTGCACAGCTCACCCTGCGGCTTTGCGAGTGGGCAGAACAGACCTACTCATTTGGTGGCGCAGAAGCGAAAGCACTGGTGCTGGTGGGATCTTCACAGGAGGTCTGCAGATGTCGGCCTGCGGATGCGTTCTTAGAAGCACGCTCTTTGAAATTTCCAATTCCACCCGATGCATAACGTATGCTCCATTCGAGCACTCCCAATGTTGCTCACTGTACATTGAAGAACCAAAAATTGTAATGCTAGCGCAATCTCCTCAGGAGCTCTGCAATTGGGGACCCTCAGCAGCGTTCTCGGCAACACGCCATCTCGGAATCCCATTGTGTACATACCATACACTCTGTTAGGGCACTCCGAAGTGCACTATTGATCTCCTCTCACCATCAGCCCTCGACGTACCCCTCTCGCGGATCCGCTCCGTGTTACAGGCTCCCAGTCGTCATTCAAGTCATCTCCCCTAACAACTTCACTCCGTGATACTACCTCCTCTTCACCACTCGACTCTTCCTCCTGAATTTTCCACTCAGTGATCGTTCCTCCCGAGCTAGCTAAAAGGCTCAATGGCTCATTATCGCTCGCCCGGAGGTCTGAACCGGGAGTGAGCGTACTTCTAACGCGCGAGAAGTTGATGCAGTGGACTGGAACGCTGCGCGGGTAGGTGGAGAGCGGCATCGAGCGCAGTTTCTTGCCGGTGCGGATGGAGAAGAGGTCGATCTCTTGGTGGACATGGTTATATGGCATTAGGTGGTGAGGTGGCATGGCTGTTGGAGGGAGTGATGGTTAGTGGATGGGTTTTCAAGGGAGCAGGGCATGGGTCGCAGGCGGTTGGCATATTCAAGTAGTCCAGTAAGGAGGCCATGGTGCATGAGAGTAGGGCTCACTTACTTTTTGTTGAACCAGTGGCAATGATCGCCAATTCCGGGTTGTAAGCAAAGCCTAATCGAAAATCTGAGGACGTATTGTCCCATGGAAAGGAACGGTAGGATTTGGTTGCGATTTTGGATTTGCCCTGTTTTCTGGATGCAGCTTTTGTGTAGCGGAGGTCATACAAACTCATCTGGAGCGATTGTCAGAAAGTCTCTCGATCACTGTGCAAGAGTCTGCTCCAATGCCATGAGATATCACGAACGACAACGCATCACGTACGTGTTGTAGCCCGCGAACGATAATTCTATTGTCGTCAACCGAACTAATGGCGCTGACGGCATCCTCGTGACGTAATCTAGCCACAGAGTCCTGTGTCCTTGCATCGAAGAATATCACAGCTCCAGATCTTTCCCCGGCCATTACTGTGCGATCATCTCGACCGAAAGCCGCTGACATAAACTCGCACGAAGTTGGCTGTTGCAAATTGACCCACATGGCAACTGTCATCTGGCTTGATGACATCCTATAGAGGCTCAGACCACTCGTAGACGCAACGGCGAATGACTCTCCTGACGGCGAAGCGGCTATCTGCCAGACTGTTTCTTTGTTGAAATTCCAGACTTTATTCACGACACTTGAATGAGGATCGTCGCCACTTCTGGGGACATCCAACAACACTAATCGCGTACCCCGAGGACCACTGGAAGCATAGAAAAGCTTCTTGGACTGAGCACTGATGCTCATATCAACGAAGGAGTCCGGCATGACTTCGAATATGTGGGCTATACTGGGGTATTGGCCCGGTCGGTCGGGTCGAAGACAGTGTAGGGTATCGTTACTACTACCATCATGAGAGCGGGCGAATATGATCGTTCCGTTGGTTCCATCCACCACAAAGCCGGGGACGGTTGCACAGGAGCCGTAGATAGCATGTTCCGAGAGACTGGCGGCGTAATAAGCTGCGAGGTCTTCGGGTGGATTACGAGTTGAAGGGCGCTGGAAGGCTTCCCCCAGCTGACTTCGGAGAGAAAGTCTACCCAGGAGAGGATGCGTCAAGGATCTGGAGCGCGACACGGTCTCATGCTCTTGACGAGTGAGGTAATCGTGTGTGATTTTACGCCTCTTACACATAGTCAGGATAAAACCTTACACGGTAATGTATGTTCTTCATGGATGTACCGAAGCTGTGGAGCAGGCTGAGGTCGTGGAGCAAGAATATCACACTCGAGGAAAAACACACCTTGCTCTCACTTTCTTTCTGCTCGACGACCTGCCTCGAATGCTGTTGCCCCGGTCCCGCATGGTTTGGCTGGATCTTGAAATACTTCTTCCTTTCGGCATCTATTATCACGTCAGTAACAACGTACGCTCTCTTCCTTGCTAGACTTCAAGAGACCATAGTAGAAGCCCGCAATGTCTCTGACCATCAAGTGTGGATTTGATCGATGATAGAACCGCAGCGGCAAGAGGGATAAGGAATAGTTGAGCTGTCAGATTTGGTTTCGAAGGCAGCCAGTATTTCTACAACGCTTGCCAGGAGGTCGTGAGGGCAAGGGCCTGGACAGTGACACGCTTGTTGGTGCTTTCTGAGCCGAATGCGCGGGTTCATCTGTGGAAATCTGTGAGAACCTGTGAGGGACTGTGTCTGATGAGTTCTTGCACTGACAAAGACTAAAGCACGGTGCGATGCTCCACAGCGATCATGTTAAACTTTGAGCAGAAGACTGCGTTCACGTCAGCCACTATTTATCCGTTGTCCCCCGGCCGGAACGTCCCCTCCCATTCGTCGCACAATTCTATTCAGCACTACAATTGCTATTCGTGAGGCAGGTCTTTGGGTCCGTTGCAGTTGAGATGTAGTGGCCGCTGTTAGACATTACATGCTGCTCTAAAGACTGCCTTCGATCGAAAGCTTTCCGTCACTGGCGCCTCCTTGCGACTTGCTCTCCACAGGGCTTTGCAGTGCACTGGCCAGGATCTATGAGCGTACTCCCAAATCTTCTTCTAATCGGCTTAGGAAGTAAGCCTTGAGAACGTCCCTCGCGAAGTCATTAGACGAGGGAGGACCTGATGCATTAGGTCACCCATCCCTGAATTGAAACCGAGATTTTCGAGCGAGGTAAAGGCTGAATGAAGTTTTATTCGAATGGTGTATGTACATGTGTCACGGAAGACTGGCTCTTCACCTCATACCTTGAGACCAATGTCCTCTGCGTACGGTAGGGCGAAGAGGTCCCCAACTGTAGACACGGTAGCTTTTGTGTCCAGCAACGATTTCGCAGCCTGATTTGATTAGCCATCCGTTCATGTGCGGATCTCGGTTAAAGGATGAACTTACCGCTTTCACCTTATCCTCGCCAACCTTTTCAATTGCGTGCCCTATTTCATCAATCTGGTATGCCTTGCCACCTGTAATCAGACCTGACCCAGTTGCCTCAAGACCGGCATTAATATCTTGTCCTGTCTCGAGGGCTTGGAACTTGGCAAGAGCAGTTGCCTTCTTGATGTCTTCTCCGCTCACATTACCAGAGGCAATCTTCTTCAGTGTCTCGACCACGCTTTGGCTGGATTTCGCAAGGTGTGAAGCATTGCCGCTCAATGTCACTGCCAATAGGCCACCATCAGAGTAGCCGAAATTTTGGGTTGAAACATGTGCATGCTGGTGCTCAGAAGCAGCTTTTGCCAGGAGTGAGAAGCCGGGGGTCCATTTGATGCTAGATTCACCACCTAGCAGAGAAGCCAGGACCGCGATTTCCGGTTTGTATGAGGAGCCCGAAGTGAATGAGCTTGATCCAGGGAAAGCAAGGACCATGACGTTGCCTTTGTCATGCGCAATTCGCTCCTCGCCCCCATGGTATTTTGTTGGAGGACTCACGAGTTTCTTCCCGTCGCGGTATGTGTCCTTAAAGAACTCACCCACCCATTGCGACAATTCGGAGTGACTAGCTCCATTGGCAACGACGGCAATGCTTTGAGCGGAATACGCTTGAAGAGCGAAGCGGTAGATTTCTTCGGGCTCGAGGTACTTTGTGAAAGTGGTGGAGGAGGTGGGATAGAGAGGAGTCCCAAGGCCGCGATGGAAGGCTAGACCATGTGCCGAGTTTATTGCCATGTGTGACGGACTGGCGAGCAGGGCTTTCTGACCCAATCTCATGACTCGGATGACGTCTTCGTGAAGCTCATGGGCTAAGATGGGTCAACCTCTGTATAGCCAAGCTCCGCCAGTTCTACTCACGTGTATATCTGGTCTTTGATATTACTTCTGCCAGGAGCTCAGTGAAGTAGGCTAGATCCTCTCGGAGAAATTTGGCACGCAGAACAAGATTCTCCCGGGAATGATAAGCAGAAAGATCTCCACCTAAAAGCTCCACTTCTCTGACAATCCGTACAGCCGACCTTTTCGTAGTTGACTGAGTCAAAATATTAGCTTCACAGCCTCCATTGCAGCACCAGTGTCAACAGACCTTGAAGGCAAACTTCTCCAATGCGTCCGAGTATCCTGGGTGCGTCTGGTATCTTGTTCCGGATTTTGCTACCACCGTTAGGGTCGTGGTAGGGCCTGGCATATCTCTGCTGGCATATTTTATGCCCGATATTTCCCCAGTCTCATATTGAAAGCTCCCAGAAGCCGCAGCTGCAAGACCTCGAGTCTGTATCCTTTGCCCGCAGCTATGCCGCTGCAAAGCCTTTGTGCAGCTTCGACCGATGGCCGATCGCGACAGCATCGTGACAGCTGTCGGAGAGATTCGACTGCGTGGACACAAAGCACCTTGGTGGCTTGATTTTAAGCTGTTTTGAGCTTGCGAATTGGTACCGTTGAAGTCGATTGAAGTTCCGAGCAATGGCAAGCGATCATTCTAGCCCCGGCTCTAACTAAATGCCAAGATCCGAACAGAAATCCGAGCTGCATCGCCGATCTCCAAATCTCTGTACGCGGAATTGGTCGATGGTATTTCATGCGTACGTTGTTCAAGAGGACAGGCAGTTTGCAAAAATTGCTTCCATGTGGCGACCACGGTGACATTGGTGGTTCTTCTGGAGTGCCAGTTCCAGCTCTCTAGAAGCCACTGAACATGTCAAAAGTAAGGTCCCACTCCAATTTACAAAGCGCAGGAGCCTGATCTTGACCAGTCCCTCTCCGAACTTTGTTCCCTGATCATCGAAGATAACTATGGCAAATTCTATGCGGTACGCGCTTCCGCAATCTCTCGATTGTTGCAGTGGTTGAATATCTGCAGCACATCTTCTCAACTCTGTTGTCACATGGCCGGCTGGTCGCACCGCAACTGGTTCAAAAATGCCGCCTTCCGCTGCGACAAATTCAACATGGACTCACTGTGATGTTGCAAGCTGGACTTGTATGCCACCATACGACAAGTGAAGGAAGAACGTCCTACGAAGCCAATCCCCGGAATGCTTATTACCTTGTCCGATCTGGCAGAGTCCTCGAATGCGCTCGGAAGAGATACGGAAATGCTGCTGCTGGGATAGTTACACAGCTTCTCATACTTGGCCATGCAAGTGTGGGTCAACTGAAAAAATCGAGCCAGGCATATGAGGGATCTCATGACAAAGATAACGAGAATGATGGAGCTGACAGCTCCTCATGTCTAGAAAGGTCTGCCAAACTTCGACCAGATGCTGAACTTGACAGCGCTCTGAGGACCCTATGTCAGCATGGTCTGGTCTGTCGTCTGCGAGGAGCGCATTTGCGGACCGAGGCAGATAATCGTCAGACGGCAGAAGAGAATGTGTACAGCCACCCTAATATATCAATAGCAAAAGGCACGAAATTGAAGGAAGAGTTCGCCACCAAGATTGAGGAGGCTATGGCAAAGCAAAGTGACTCATGGATCAACCTACTATCCTCTAGCTCCAACAGCATCATCTCCCACAAGCGCAAAATGGGGGACTTGAACGAGGATACTCCAAATCCTAAACGACTCAAAATGACAAACGGTGTCGCAATGCACGAAGCCAATTTGGATCCTAACCTCTCAATTGACATCGAGTCTAATTCTTTTAATGAAAGCCTAGTCGTCCGGCTCAACTACGCCAGAATTGCAATTCTCTTTCGGAATAGCCAACTCTTATCACTGGTGTCAAATAATTATGGTAGAAATGTTTCACGGACTTACGAAGCCGTTCTCAACCAGCTCGAGCCTGGTTTGCCCGATCCCACTGAGGACACAAGCCTCGGCCCGGAGAACGAGCGATCTATGCAATCATCACATGAGGTCGATGAGAATAGATTGGCGCAAGATATAGCTTGCCATGAAAGACATAAGGAGCATTCAGGACCTCAGTGGACAAGTATCAACGGTCTTGTCAACGGCGTCAGTCACAGGCTCACACCGGAAGCTCGTTCTCACCTCCAGATTCTTTGTGAACAGCCTTGCAGATTTCTGTCTCACTCTTTGGAACATCCAGAGAAATACGTTGTCGAATACTCTGACCTCTCCGTCCACCTTCGAAACGCCGAGATTTTCCGCCTCGTCTCCTCACGCTTCGACAAGTACGCTCTCCGCGTCATTCGAGTTCTTCTCGACAAAGGCAAGATGGACGAGAAGTATTTACAAGAAATCGTGTTGATGTCCGCTAAAGAGCTTCGCCAGACGCTTGCCACGCTTAAGCAAGCAGGGTTCTTGGAATTGCAAGAGGTGCCACGAGAAGCGCAGCGACAGCCGAGCAGGACCATGTACTTGTGGTTTTATGATCCTGACCGAGTGAGAAAAATGCTGATTGAGGAGACACACAAGTCCATGGCGAGGTGTTTTCAGAGGATGAAGGTCGAGGGGGACAAGGTTAAGCCTACGATTGAGAAGAGCGAAAGGAGCGATGTCAGAGGAAAGGAGGCGAAACTGTTGGCGAAGGCGGAGCTGGAGGTCTTGAAGGAATGGCGGAGAAAGGAGGAATGGTTGCTCGGAGAGGTGGGAAGGCTTGATGAGCTGGTTTTTGTGCTCAGGGATTTCTGATTTCAGATCATGACGATGACTACTATCTATGCATGGCGCGGCGCAGGCTGTCACGTTCTCACAAGCATTGCATGCATTTTCAAGGCGTTCTTACATGAAACGTTCTAACTTAGCTATATCTAGCTCGAAAAGCAGACGAAAATATGCTTTGCCTCCAGCTTAGATAAAGATCCCCTCCCTATACCCCTTTCCTGTCTGAAGCCGGGTTGAACTATGGGAAGGTGACTGTGAGTACGTATCTCTCGGTGAAACTGGGAAATCACCCACCATTGGTCTGCTAAGCCAAATGAGCCCTTCAGGCAAGCTTAGTCGATGCTTGAATATAGCGAGCCTTGATAGACGGACGATATTGATTCAGCAGCCTCTCTAATGCTAGCTACTTCGGCGAATTTGGAGGAGGCGGTGGAGGCGGTGGAGGGGAAGGTTCCCTGCCTTTGTGATTGTATCGTGGGAAGAGAAGACCAGCCATCGGCTCGAAAGGGAATCAGGGTGCTTCAGGTGTATGGTATGTAGGTACGGGCTTGAGGGCGGCCTTAGGGAGGATGGCCGTGTGTGGTTGTTGCGGTGGAAGAAGTCATGTACACGCAGCTGAAATGTATATTTATGTAGAAACTGGTTGAGACCCCTGGGGATGGAGCAGAGAGTACTGAAGAAGGTAATGAACATGACTAGAGTTTGCAAACGGCAATATGAGACGCATCGTTGGGGACGTACGCATATCGTTTGAGGTCAAACGCAGAGCGCAAATGGAGGCGTGACACATACTCGCTGGAATGACAGGAAGCACATAGAGAAGAGGCACAGCGAGCATTGCTTAGAGTGTAAATGACCGACGTATTGTGTGAGAACTGATCCAGTGGACTGTCTTGCGGAGGTGGATCTGGAAAGAGAATAACGATGGGAACAGGTATTGGATCGTGTTGGACAATCAGCATCAGCAGTAGGGCCAGATTGAGCTGAGAAGCATCACACGAGTACAGATTCGACCGTTGGCGAATCTTCACCTTCAGGTGTGGCGTGGGGTTGTTTGAGCCAGCGCGTGTGGTAGAAAGGCCTTCGACTGAATGGCGATGGCAATGGCAATGCCAAGGCGTATTGCGCTTAGTGCTTAATTGGTCCTCCGGTCACCGTACCGGTTCCTGCGGCGATTCCATCAACAGCACCTCCGCATTGAAGTTCTGAGTTCGATCACGGTGAACACTTTCTTACCGACCCGACAAGCTCCCTACTACTCTACTGAACCACGTACGAAGAACAACACGGACATGGCTTTTGCGTGGAAAGCTGCCGGTCTTACGCATGGCACATCTCTATTCTCTGGTCTGCGACTAAGCTAACCTTCCTAAGCTATAATCGGTACCTTGCGGTGGCAGCTCGAGTTGTGCGACGGTCTCTGAAAGAAGACAAAAGAATACAAGCTGAGCGAAGGGGAGAAATGGATCTGAGGTTCGCCAAGTGGGAGGTGAGTTCGGCCCCAAGGCTTGATTCAGAATATTGTCAGTGGTAGCTGACCAGTTTGTCGTGGGCCAGAACGGAAAGCAGGGCGAGAACAAGAGCTTAGGGGCGGCCAATGCAAGTGCGATGGCGGAAGCTGCTGGTCAAGAAGCGAAATAGCGGATGAACGCTTGATGTTGCAGGATGTGATTTTGCTGTTCGAAAAAGTGGTCGTGATGTATATATATTGGGGAACCGGTTCCGACAGGCCAAATGAACATGCTCTCTGACCCGATTCACTTGTAAACTTCTGCCAACTTCAAAAGCACATGAGCTCGTGTGCATGTCTTGGGCCATGTAATGTCTCGACAGATTAATCAGCCAAACTCGCTTGCACACGCAGACGGCCATGTTCCATCGCGGCCAGAGGTCGAGTCCAAGCAACCCATTTCAACAGCCGCCAAACCTAGTACAACGGTTGAGATCACTTCGCAACAAGTATCTGCTGTCGACATCACCCATGCATTTACTTCAGCTGCATCAGGTAGTCCTATTGTACGTACGAGACGTTCATCTTATTAATATTAGAAGCCTTGAACACTGGTCAACTCGTGAAAGATGAACACTTCACGCTTTTTGAGGCCGTTGGGGCTCTTGAGGTCTGTTTATCATAAAGTGATGCTATCAAAGCTGACCTCGTACAGATCATGGACTCGAAGATGGACAGTGGCCATCTAGAGCCTGGAGAGACCCTCGAGGATGAATATGATGTCCTCCGCAAACTGTTGCCGGAAGAAGTCATCGGCATCATGGATCAGATTCTATGCCATGAGGTGGGCTCGCATGATCTACGGCGTACCTCGAACAAAGGTTATTGATGCCGTTACAGGTCGCGTGGCACATGGGGCATCCACTTTCACAGACTCTCTTCACGTGCCTATACGTCGAGCGACTTTTATGGCCAGAGCCTCAGACACTCGAGCAGGCCCAATTCTCACGCGGACTGCAATCTCTGCCCGAGAATCCTTGGTTGCACCGAGTTCTGCGATCGTATTGTATCGCAATCATCAAAGCATGTTATTTCGTGCACAGCATGGTCACTGGTGAGAGCTATTACGAGGTTTGTCGCCGCAATACCTTGCTCGTGAACCCGGTCTGAGTTTCTAACACTGGACTGAACGAACAGGAAGAGGACTTCACCTCACAGCTTTACCATCGGGAGCTACTACCATTAGTGTCAACCGCGGAGGCACAGACTCTGCTGGACGACGCGATTTCTTATACTGCGACTGCAAGCATTGCCTCCGAATTAAAAGCAGCAATGCAAAAGCGTCTGCTTTTCCGTCGATGTATTCTGAAAGCATTAGAGCAGGACACCGGTCCGCTGAAAGCCAGATCAAAGTCCTCCCTTCTATGTATCCCCTTACTTCAGGATATCAAGAACACCTCCCGCCTTGGTGTAACTATCAACGAGGCATTTAGCACCAAAATCCAGCGCTCTCTTGCCAGCAGTGTTCCTCCTAGGCCGATGGTAACTATCAGTTTTTCGAATGCACTCTCCCACTTCGAGACACTGTGCAATGATGCTGCGGATGTGGACCAAATCCTTGAGACTGAGACCAGTGAAGATTTGTCCACCGCCATCAAGGTCTTCATGTCGCGCGTACCACAGCCAAGCGTATACATCAGGTCACTCGTCCAATCATTCCTGCTGGACCGAGCGACACAGCGGGTTCTAGGTAAACTGCCACCTAAGGAGTTTCTGTTTTCAAGCATTGCAGCCATGATTCTACCAAACAGCTCCCTGCTCGACCCAGAAAATGAGTTGGTCGAAGCGCCGACAAGCCCACGCTTTCAGATGGCTCGACTTCTGGCCGATTTCGATGACAAGGTTGGCCGGCAGTATATAAATGTCTTCCGTAACACCTGTCTGAATCGATGCCGCACTCGACGTACGCTATGCCATCTCGTTCTAGACTGGGACAGCCTTCAGGCTGATGCGGAAGATCTTGACGGGACGTTCCGAACATACACTGAAGAGCAGCCAGCGTTGTACGCATCTGATCAGCCGACATTTTCATATCCGCTTAGCAGTTGGATATATCACCACAAACTAAATCAACTTCGCCATATCATACAAATGGGGTTTGAGCTTACAATCTATGCTCCTGACGAAATCGCTGGGATGTACTGGTATCTGTCATACACTTGTGGTACGCATCTCTCCCACATTGATCGGATAAGCTTTTTCCTCCAACGAGATATGGAGACGCAGAATTCTCTCCCTCAAAATTCCGGCATTGATAGCACATCAGAGTTCAAAAGTCGGACAGCCTTTCAAAGGACATTGAAGAATCTATTTCGGATATACACGCACCTAAAGGCAACGGATGCTTTGTCGAGGGCTTTACATGCTCTACACACAGTCCTGTTAAGGCATGAAGCGATCAAGATGCCTCCGCGTCCCTACTCCAGCGACAGGCTGAGATATGAACTAAGGATGAAACCGTTCCTTAGCTTGAATGTGCCAGAGCGTGTCAGCTACGAGACTTTTCATGAGGAGTCCTCATTTGTTGGCCTTAGCGACGAGGAAGTCTTGGAGGAAGTGACGGTGAGAGCTGAGGAGGCGAGGAAGTTCTGGGATGAGGTTCTGAGATCAGGCTGGTCAGCCGAGCTTGCCGATACTGCACTGCTGAACAGACCGAGCACGACGGTCAAGACCGAACCGCACAAAGGAAGCACGACGGTCGAAGGTGAATGGAGCAAAGGGGTGAAGAATGTGATACGAGCATGCATTGCAACCAGTATCTGCACCGTGACTTTGAAGAAGAGGTTGGACAAGACAGGAGACCTGAAAGGCATCAGAGCCACAATACCGGTTCGCGGTGAAAAGGATTGTTGGCACGACTGGTGGATTGTACCTAGGCTCTCTGATGTACCTGTAGCATAGCAGAGCATAACTGAGAGTTGTGCTCCGCCGGCGCTGGGTGAGGAAATTCTTCCAAAGTCTCCTTTGAAGCCCTGTGCAAGACTCATACTTGATCTCGCTCGTATATTTGTCTCCCCGGCACCTGGGCCCCGCCTTGCGGGCTTTTGGTCGCCTGAAGCAGCAGCCACTAATTATCTCCAGGGGCATCGACGTGGAGTTCCCATCGGTGCAGGGGGACGCTTAGCCTTCCAGCCACGTCACAACAACTCCGAATTCAACAAACTTCAGAGGCCAATTGTTCAATGGTGATGATCGCGACGCCAGCCTTGACCTCCCTCTAAGTACCGGTGGAGCGGTATCTCTCCAAGGTTCATTTTCGCGGGCATCAATGTCGAGGTGAGGAGGAAGTCTCCTTGCGAGCCCGCTGGGTTCGGCATCTTCCGCCCAGGGCTTGCAGTGGGGATTGTGATGAATGAGTGTATGAAGGAAGAAGTGATGGATGAGGGTATGAAGGAAGAAGTGATGGATGAGGGTATGAAGGAAGAAGTGATGGATGAGGGTATGAAGGAAGAAGCTGTCTACGCAAACTAGCAAGGAAGAAGGAAATAGGCCTGTGCTGAGTAAGCCGCCAAGGAGGACTGACAACAGATTGCCTGGCCATAATAGTCCATTCATCTCCTTTGCATCTCAATCACTCTCTTCATCCCCGTTCTTTTCTTCATCAGCTTCATCGACCATCTTGCTTTATCGTTGCGCGGCTGCGGCTCTGCACACCATGTACGAGCCTGGACTGACCTCGTTCGCCAAACTATCTGCGCCTTTGCACTGACGAGACGACGCATTCTGCTTGCTCTGCGTCCAAAACTTCCCGTACCTACTTCGAATTTGGTGTCTGTTCTGGGTGGATATCTCTATTTTCTCGGCGCACAATGGTTCTTTCTCAAGATTAACCTCGTATTATGTTTCCCGACATCTTGATCTCTAATTGGACCCGTGATTGGAGCGAAGTCACTGTCACTCACCATTGGCTTCGTGTAAACCTCTTTCAAGCATGGTGAATGTTGATTCTACACGCAGCTCTGGCTCTGAGCTAGCTTCTCCCTCTACGCGACCGGAACGGATGACAGATCTTGCTCAAATCCCCCTTCCTCTAGAAATAGACTGGAATGTAGGATGTCTCCTTTCGATAACGGTTACGAGGGCTAAGGGTGGATAGACCACCAACAATGACTCTGCTTATGGCGATGAAATGTGCGATTAACGGCCGCCATGTCTCTCGATAAGGTTGCTGATCTCCATACTTCTACTTAGACCGCATCAATCACCTCCTCAGCGATGGACTTCCCGGAGGTGGAAGGACGCAGGTATCATGCATACCGAGATGGCCGTTTTATCTGACACGGCTAGGTTTTGGGAAATGACCTGAGTCCAACACAGCCATCATTGTTCGCTAATCGATCCATGAAGGTGGGGTTTGCTGACGCAAGGCAGTGTGCCACCAAATCTGGAATTCTTCGTTGACGATGTCGAAGACGAATGGGGTTATGAGCACCAACCTTTTGACTTCATTCATGCACGCTTCAAGGCAGGTTCCATTCGTGACTGGCCAGGACTGATGAGACAAGCATTTGAGTCAGCACGCCATGTCACTCATGAGAATATGCAAGAAGACAGACTCGTGATCAGCTGCACCAAACCCGGAGGATGTGTGGAATTTCAGGGTTGGGATACCTTCCTCTACTCGGCGGATAATTCCATGTCAGCTGATAGTGCGATCAACCGATTCCACCAAATGACGGGTGGTGCCAGAGAGGCAATGGGATACAGGCACAGACTTTGAATTCGTAGAAATGGTAGGAGATGCACGTTTTTACCTTTATCCAGCATGTGTCCAAGTCGCTACCTAGAAAAGTGGATGATAGGAGCTGGGTTCCTCAATGTTACATGCACAAGGATCCTATTACCTTTGGGTACCTGGACCAGAAGTCGGAATGCGGTGCGTTTCCTCTTCCATAGCGAGGGGTCTTATTGACATTGGAGCAGAAAAAGATTGGCGCATACAATCTGGTGCAGATGCAACAAGGCCTCGAAGGGATCCTGTTGGGGACTTTGCCCCATGCCAAACCTAGACCTTGGAGCAAGGAGGAGATGATGATGGTCTTTCTTCCAGATATCCGGAATGACTTCCAGAATCCAAAGATCCATGGAGAGTACGATTTGTGGGTTTGATGAAGCCACAAGGAGATCTAACGCTCATCTGGTCCACAGCTTTTTCGGCTATGGTCAAAAGCCTATAGAGTAAATTACTTGTTGCCGACAGGCTGTTGGCTCAGAAGGCCATGCATCAGCAGTAGGTGGAGCGCTATGATTCATAATTGGCGCCGATGCAACTGTTGCAAGCATGCAGAGCGCGAATAGCCGGAAGACTGCCACCCCGTCCCAAGTCCGACCCGTCTTTACCTGGCCCATTATCCTCTGAAGCACGGCAGATTCAGGGCAGAAAAGACTCACGACTCTCACTTCATTGGCTATGCTTTCATGCTCTTTCCTTCGACCTCCCTCAACGTTCCCCTCCTGTAGACTTCCTTGAACTTCTTCATCACCCCTTCTACATCCAGTGTTGCACTCTGTGCTGCTGCCGCCGTCGCTGTCGCGAGAGCGGCAACTCCACCTCCCGCTGCACCTGTAGCAACAACCGCGTTGACGGCGGCTCCACCCATGGCCGCGCTTTGACACCACGCGAAGAGACTTCCCGCTTCCACCAGACCGATGGAAGCCTGCCACCCCGTTGCTACACTGCCAGCGACGGGACCCAGAGCACTGAAGCCTACTGCAGCGAGGATTGCGGGAGCAGCTGCCGCGACGGTGAAGGATAGAAGGCCGGTGACTTGAAGGGCGAAGAGATAGGGGTGTGCTTTGATGTAAGAGCTGGCGCCTGCAGTGAGTTGGCAAAACTTGGAGCGCGGAGCGTTGACTACTGCTGTCAGAAATTACTGCAGTACTGACGACAAGATGCAACATACGTGTATTGGCAAATTCAACGCTCCAGAATGACAGGATGGCAATGAATAGTGGAGGCGGGAGGCCTTTGACATCTTCTGGAAAGTCGGCATTGCTGTACCGTTGCTGTACTTCCTCACTGCTCAGTCCTTCCAATGGCTTCTTGCCAGAGGCGATTTCGTAGAGCAGAGTCCCGAAAGCGAAGCGTTCCTTGCGATTGATCTGTTCCTGCTGCCCCAGGGCGTCAATACTCGTGGCCGGGATGCGGTAATGAGCCGGATACGTCCCGCCACTGTCTCTTTCCCCCTCTGGACTCGGAAGCGATGCGACGGCGCCGTCTGGGACGAGGATGAAGTCCCATGGTCTGATGGCCTGCCCTGGCAGCGAGCCTGGACTCGCAGGGGCCCAGATATGCTCCGTAATCCTTTCGACCCATTGCTTTCGGACCTCTTCTGGGCTGTCGGGGGATTGATCTATGCTGACAAGGCGATCCTGGCCATCTTCCTCCGCAAGTCTCACGCGAACGCGATATGTTACGTCTTCGGTGGCCATCTTGACGTGGTGTCGCTATTCTGGTGCTTACCGACGGGCAAGGCCAGGGGATCACCAAACACCTTCTGATGAATGAGTGTATATACAGGAGGAAGCTGTCTACGCAAAGTAGCAAGGCAGAAGGAAACAGGCCAATGCTGAGTAAGCCGCCAAAGAGGACTGACAGCAGAAAGTGTTGTCAGTCCTCCTTGGCGGCTTACTCAGCATGGGCCTGTTTTCTTCTTCCTTGCTGGTCTGCGTAGATAGCTTCTTCCTCCATACACTCATTCATCACTTTCCCGCCTCGGCCGCTAGAAGCGATGTCTGGAGTCGAGAATCTTGGGAGCATCAAGCCTGGATCGACCACCCCCCCCGAGCATTGTTCGCCTTGCAATCCCACCCTCATGGCAACTCTTTGGATCTACCCGCCATTGCACAATACTAACTGTTAGACCTACTCGAAACACCCTGATGCCCCCACCTTCTCTCTCTTCCTTCGACATCTTGCCCTATTTACCCTCCATGATTGATCATGGCTGAAGCCACACTGGCCCCGTTTGACTTGACCTTGCCAAGTGGAAGGAGGATCCGGGTATATCAGCCTGTAAGCAGTGACGGACAATCGCTAACTGGTCTCCAGTATGGCCGCGGTTGCGCTTCTCTCTCGTCCATGGAAGCATTCTCTGACTACTTCTAGCATCCATTCTGGAGGCTGCTTTTCCGGCGGAATCGAAATCAAAGACCGTGAGTTTTGGAAACAAATCTCCTTCGTGTCCGATCTCGGTCTGATAGTGCTGTCAATATAGATCTTGCGCGAAACATTGCGGAGAAGTCAAAGACCGTGCTCGTTCAGGTCGACTACCGGCTTTGTCCCGAGGATCCCTTCCCTGCTGGATTGGACGATTGTTGAGAAGATTACGAATGGGTGCGCATCTTGCCGAGTCCTGCTTGTCTGATAGGAAGGAGACAGAGCTAACGTGCTCCGATGGCCAAGAACGCTGCCACTGATGGGACGGATGGGTCTCTGAGATTCATCATGGGTGGTTCCGCGGGAGGAAACCTCACTACTGCCGTGGCGCTCAAACATGCGTCACATCCAGATCTCAAAGCCTCCGGACTCATCATCGCTTGCCCATCCACCTGTGATCGGAGGGCATTTCCCGAGGAGTGCAAGAAGAGATGGATGCCAGAGAAGTGTGCGGATGCACCTATGATTGGAAGGGAGATCATAGACTGGGCTTTTGGTACAGCACTACAGATTGGCTAAGGTCAACTCATTGAACATCTGGGAGCATGTCTAACGGGAGATACAACAGAGCTATACAAAGCACCATCACCCACAGAGCCACTTGCATCGGTGGTTCTCCACCTAGACATCAAACTCTTACCCCCCAGCTATATCGCTGCGCCTACGAAAGACCCCACCCATCAGGCGACGCTCTTCCTGTACGGGGAGATGAAGAAGCAAGGCGTCGAAGCCGAGCTTGTCGAGTGGGTCGGATACCCGCACTTCTTCTGGATTGTTCCCGTGTTAGGGGCAAGCAAGATGTTCATGGAGGTTTGGAATGAGAAGTTGAGGGGCTTGATCGGGCGCCTGGAAGGTTAGCAGTGAAAGAATGGCTGATTTCTCACCATAGCAAAGTGAGGCGGAACGTACATGCATAGTGTATAGAGAGACAATAGATAGGCTACGTGTTTCTCTCTCCGCCCAGTGTGGGAGTCACAAGTAAAACGTGTCGAGGTCGAGGCATCTAAAATTACGCCAAGAGCTCAGCCTAAGATGGTGCTTCTCCTGTCTCCGCCTTTTCTCTCCCTTTCACCCTTCCAAACACCTGCGCATCCTGATTTCTCATCCTCCCATCATCAGTTACCTGCTCTTGAGGTGGATTTATTGCGTCTACATACATCAGGCCAGCCGGCCTGCGTGATACGTGGCCACTGCGTGGATTCTGACGCCATTGTAGTAACGACCATCTCGTCGTCAACCCAATTGACCATGTCACTGTCGCGTACGCTTAACACGAACTTGCCGTCGAGAAAATCCTTCACTGTTGTCCCACTGGAAGTCGAAACGAACTTGGCTGGGCTTAAGGCCTCCCATTCACGCAAGCAAAGACAATATCAGGCTCGAGAGACTTCCAGTTTTTTTGCTTCCAAGCTCAGCCCCAGAAACCTCGTTCCACCAGGTGTATCACTCTCAAATATTTCCACAGACGAGAGGGGTTTTTTCTTTCACGTTTTTCAGCTCGGCTTTGGTGGCTTTCTCCGCGCGTCCAGTAATGGGCTTCCTGAGTCTGAGAACGGCAAACTTCTAAGGCCAAAGCTGGGTGGCCTGACCAGGCCAAGACAACAAGGCTACAGAAGCCAGCAACATCCCGAAGAGAACAAACCCCGAATACGGCCCATTCGGAACACACAAGTACGGTTTTTTGAAAGAGGCATACCACTATTTCTCTTGAGTGCATCAGCCACTGTCTGGAAGGGTTTGCAGGCCACCAACCTTTCAGCTACTGCTTGCCTCAATCAGGTCCACCGGTTTCCTCCAGGAATACTTCAGCAATAGTATGTAGAAGAGAGGTTCCTTCTTTCACCGCGAGTTTGTCTTCTCTTTGCACCCAGCATTCATCTTCATTTGCCCGGTTTTCCTCCAGTACAACCAACTTTCTGCTTCATCTTCGTATCATCATGAACGCACCACCTTTGCCTGATCCATTGCCACTGATTGCACCTCCAAAACAATCCGACTCGAATGATGGTACTCTTCCTCCACCAGTGACTTTCCCACCATTCCCCTTCCCCTTCCCCTTCAATTTCAAAACTGTCCGACAAGGTGCCTGGCTGGTCAACTATGTCCCCTCCAATACGACCAATGTCGCATACGATGGCACTATTCGGGTCGAGAGTCACGGTGCAACCAGAACTGCTAGCGGAGACCTATACCAACGTCCTGTCATTGTCATTCCTAGCTGGCCTTTTCCAATTCCAGGCCCGCCTTTGACCTTTATGCTCAATGGGCCAGATCCAGCCAAAGGAATTCCGATCCAGTCTCGCAATAGATATCGCCACTACCTTCGCGTGACTAAAATCCTTGAGTTTCTAACCTTTGGAATCTCCTTCGAACTCGGCCTTCAAATGTGGAAATATACCCCAGCCCCCAACCACACTGCTACCTGGACCAATGACGGCGACTATACTGCTACAATGACGTGGATGGCACCTCCTGCCAACTCTGGATATCCCTCAGCTGGTGACTACCTCGAAGGAGATCTCAAGAGAGCAGGAGGCGTTGTTGGTCGACTGAAGATGGGCTGGGTTTCTGGATCCTATCGCAAGGCTACCCTGGAGATTGACACGGTCATCGGCGTTGATCGACCTCTTGACAGTGGAGCTGGGCAAAGTTGGCAGAGCGTGTACCGAGATCTGGGTTATGATGTGACACTCGATTTGAGCGAGATGAATGTCCCGGAACCGCGTGGAGACGGTTGGTCTGATGCCGAGGCACATGCCGCCATGCTGGCACATCGGGACCAGAACAATCTCGACATAGATTGGCACTATCATATTCTGGTTGTCAAGAAGCTCGATTCAACACCTCGTGGGAAGATGTATGATTCGGCTGCAACCGACTCTAATAATGTGCCCCGAGAAGGGGTCGCCATTGCAGCACACTACGTCTTCGAATCGGCTCCTGACCCAGCACACAGTATTCCGAACTGGGGTGCCGCGAAAGGGAAGCGGTTCAGTACAATCAAGCCGGCCTACTTTCGTGCTGCAGTACATGAAATGGGCCATGCTTTCGGTATCTCGCGGCATAATACGGTCAACATGGGGTTCATGAACACGACTGATGCCATTGCTGAAGCTGCATTGTCAACACCCGCAACACCATTTCCCGGCAACATCTTATGGGATTACGCGGATGACGACCGCATGAAACTGCGCCATTGGCCGGACATGTTCGTCCGACCGGGTGGAATTGTCTTTGGTGGTGCCAACAATACAAATCCTCCCATCACTCCGAACGATGATGAAATCGAGATACCTCAACTGAAGCTCGAAGTCAAAGCTTTGCTAAGCGAAGTTCCTCTTGGTGCACCAGTCCGCATTGATGTGAAGCTCACCAACACCAGCGAGACTCCGATATTGGCACCACGAGGCATTGGATTGAAATCTGCCTGTATGACTGGTTTTGTTCAGGATCCTTCTGGCAGAGTCCGAACTTTCCGCCCGCTCGTGCATTGCGTCGACTCAATCGACACAGCAATCTTGGGAGCAAGTGAAGGTATCACTGGATCCATGACATTATTGCGCGGAGCGGAGGGTGCTCTGTTCCCTTCCAGCGGTGTCTCGGACATCATCGTCAAAGCCAGCTGGGACGTAGGGGATGGCTCTGCTCAGGCCACGGTAGTTGGGAAGACAACAGTCTTCATCACCGATGCGCATGAAGCGAAACATGCTGCAGCTGCTCATAAGATCCTGACCACTCCGGATGCCCATCTCGTCCTCATCCTTGGCGGAGATCACCTTAAGAACGGTGTAGAGGCTATTCAACAAGCGGTCCAGGACGAAACGTTGGGGCCTCACTATGCGGCCGTGGAAGCTAGACGATTGGCCCAGCCGTTCAGGGAGCGCTGTGCCGATTTTAGGCAGGCAAAGAAATTGATGGATGAGAAAGACGTTGTTCTAAGTGAGCCGGAGAAAGTGAAGCTGGACAAGCTTTTCGAGAAGCACGCACATGGTGGGAAGCAGAATGGGACTCAGGAGGTTGTGAAGCCGGAGGGGGAGAACTAAGAAAGCGCTGCGAGGTGGAGAGTGACTTTATAGCACGCCCATGAACGGCTACGGGAAAATGGCGTCGCTCAAGGTTGAGAGATGAAGGAGACTTGTTTCCACGCCCCTGTTCCACTTCAAGTAAGCAATTCCTGGTGGTTGCGAGTTCATATAATCATATTTGTGTCTCCTGATCTTCAACATCGTTAGATCTGTCCCAGGGTTGGTTCCCCTCTAGTAAATCCTGTTCGTCGAAACATCTATAATTGGAGGCCAGCCCCGAGGATATCTCTTCGGTGACCATTCAGGAAGGTTCCCCGATCAGAGACACAAGCGTGCAACAGCTTCGGCAAGGCAGCGGCAGTGGCAGTATTGAAAGGCTTCATGGCAATCGAACGTGTGCACCTCTTGGGCCCGCCCGATCTACCGTGGTGGTGGTGGTGGTGAATACATACAAAACCTTCTGGGTGGCCAAATTCCCTCGAGTCTGACAGCTGGGCAACTTGAGCTACGGAGAGACTGAACTTTAACGCAGTCTCCATGAAGAAAGTGGATGGATACAGAGCACTGCGGTATGGATTTTGCCCGAAGAGGAGGGCAAGCCCAGCATTATAGGCGGGTGGATGAAGGATTCTCACTCCGTCGGACGGGCTGAAAGAAGATTGACGATTCGCTTGGAAAGATCAGACGACCAGCTTTCTCTTCAAAGGGGAGGAGGTATGGACTTGAGAGGGGAAGGTAGGGTAGAGTAGGTTAGGAAGGAGAACCTCTTTGGAATATCGCGGGCTCAAAAGGATTGGGCTGAGGAGAAGTTGTTTGAAGACGTCTGATGGAGCGGACTTGGGAAGGGATGTGGCAGTCGTGGCTCCGGAGATGCAGGGGGCATTGCTGGCAGCTGAGAGGATGCGGGCTGCTGCTTTCACTCGCGGTCGAGTATCTGGACACAGACTGCAGGTCTTTCGAAATGGACTGCAACCATTGTGAGCAACGTGGGGTCTCCAGGCTTGCAAGTATCGAGCATGCATGGCAGATGGAGAGATCTGGGCCATGCAGAAAGCGTGACACGGCGCAGGCGTTTGAAACAATCCAGCTCAGTTCACAGCAGTTATAGCCGTTGTGGAAAAAGAAGTATTCAGATTTTCGTCGAAAGTACACGGTCACAACTTCCCGACACGAACCCGAGCCTTGAGTAGCACAATCCATAGTCCGGAAGATGTGTCCGAGCCACTGATGCTACCGAGACAATTTGCTCTCATCGAAGGGAGGCCTGATGAGCGTTCACAGAAACCTCTCCATACTAAAGTCATGACTCATTTGCACTGATCAAGTCAGCAATTGTCACTGCAGAGAGTTGTGCTGCCGTATGATGGTGCACGAACGTTGCAAGATTTGCATCCACAGCTACCCTTGCAGCTGGAGGAGCAGCAGTCTTTGCATTCGCAGCCGGCCATGATTGATACCGGACTGAAGGATATGCGGTAATGAATTAGACCGAGCGGCTGGAAGATGAGATTAAGTGGTGAGCGGTAGCCACGATGCGATGGAAAGGCACTTCAAGGAACTTGAATGGGATATGCAGGAAGTATCTGAAGTGTTGGCCCCAGTCCGCTGAGATCGATCGAGATCAACAACCCGGCAAGGCAGTTGTGCCGCCATTTGCAAGGTTTGTACAACTTTTGTAAACGAGACGCATCTGCCAGATTTGTGCGTATCTTGTAATTTACGTACTTCGAGTTGGGGGATTCGTGACAAGCCTTGTGTAGGTAAAATATCACTGCTCGCTAAGCTTGGCCTGTGCTATGCCTGGTGCGCATCCCTTGTGAGGGACTTTGAAATCGGGCCAGGAGTTCCATTTGGAGTTGTACAAGATGAACGATGATTGAAGATGACTGGTTTGAGCGTAGGTCGGTGATTTCTGTATATTGTGCTTGCTGCTGGTGGTGAAGCTTTTCGGAGGGATGAAGGGGACAGCGAGTGACTCGTTGAGGAATGACGGGTGTTGATGACATCTTGATGAGGACTGGGGGATTGTAATTGAATAGTGATCACTCTGACTTGCACAGGAATTCATTTTGCTGAAAGACAGAAGCTGGACTTTGGCAATACACCGACCACTTTTGAAGATATACCTCGCGACCCACAAGCCCCCCTTGGTATGAGGCATCATCAAACATGGCCCCAAAGCGTACGCGTTTCCAAGACTGCTTGATTGTGGAGACTTTCATTCCTCGGCCTTGGTGATTTGAGTTATGTGATCGATCGGCGACGTTTTGATGCCGGTCACGTGATAGTAAGCTCGGAATGAGGCTGGTTTGTATGATCCAATCAGTGTTTTTGAGCAATTGGTCGTATCGCAACGAGTCGAGATATGTACTGTTTTGCGTGCCAAGCGTGGAGAGCACGGAACCTTGGCAGCCTTGGCATCCATGTGATGGATACCGGGCGGAGAGAACACGTGCTTCCGTTAGGCTTGGCACCCCTTGGTGCATTCTTTGACATCCGTGCTTAGTTGACGAAGTACCCACCTGCAACGTCAGACATCTTCTTCCGTTCTATCTATAAGTAGCCATCTAAAAGATTGTCGGAACGGGTTAGCCTCAAAACAGATCAATTGTAGTGGGGCATCTTAGTAGACCTGGTTGACGAGCAATGCGTGGCCGTGCTCGTCACGGTTTCAGGCTCTGCAGTATGCTGATGCGTTGTCGTCTTCGTCACGGTCGCGGGGAGATGCCCAGTGGCATGATGCTCCGCCTTTGTCTCCGCCTTGGTCTTTGTCTCTGTGCAAGTGGATGTTTTGGTGGCCGCCAAGGGCTCGTGCGAGGGTTTGTGAATGGTATGATGCTTGACGCTTGTTACGGTCGTATGCTTCGCACTGGTGTGGTGCTCGGTCTTGGTACAGTGCAGGTCGAGATTGTCGTTGTAATAGGATGCGCAGCCTGAGAGACTGTCATCATCTTGTGGACCGTGATGGTCGACGGGGTCCGGGTTGCTCGGCGAAGCTCGGTCTTTGTCTTTGTGCAAGCTTCGGCCGTGGTGGTGGTGTGAGTCGTTGGCGTATACGTGACTGTCGTTGTCACTTCATGGGTTTCGGTGATTGTACAAGATGCCGTTGATAGGGAAAGTGCACACATCTCTATCTTGGCGGTTGTGTGGGGCTTCGATAGAGGTCCCTTATAGCCCAGCTCAGCATTATGCAGCAGTAGTCAGCACAGGTACTTCTTCACTGCTTCCAAGGCTCTGGTTAGAAACCGTCCCTCAATGACGCATGTCATTAGGCAGGAATTGAACGGTGCCCTTGATCATGGCGTAGGTGGGCGACAAGCTTGAACATCTCATAATTATCGGTTCATCTCTTAGCATTTGCGTCTTGTCAGACGAGGGAGACGCGGCTTGCAGACTCCTGTTCTTTTGATCCAGGAATCGGATAAAATCTCCAAGTAGATGTAATATCTGGAAAGCGTCTTTTCAAGCGGAACATCGACGCGCCTTTGTTGTCGGGTCCATCTTCATCGCTCAATCAATCCGTATCGACCAACCTAAGCGTCAGCACCAACAACGTCGCATAAGCCATCACACTCAACGCCGTCAATACCACAACCACATTCCCACTGGTTCTGAACCTCTTCTCCGGTCCTAGATCCGCAAGCCTCCCACTACTACCATCCTGCACCCGAGTCGCTCCGCCATTTTCAGCCTCTGGCTCACTTCCCTCACCCCTCTCCTTGCTCACCACGAAAAACTGTCTGTTCCCTTCCCTTCTCCTATATCCCCCTACCGCCAGCACGCCCGCGCCATAGACCGCAAACAGCGCGCCGATGGAATAGAACTCTGCCGTAAAAATCTTCAACACCACCAATGCAAAGCTGAACTGCGAGAGCGACGTGCGGATGTACGCGCCCTCGAAAGTGCGCTGGGCGGCGCGGAGTTCGACGATTTCGGGGTCGGTGAGGAGCGCCGAGCGGGCGCGGTGGAGTCGGCCGGTTTGTGGGTCTGGGTGTGGGTAGGTGTAGATGTCTTGGGGGTGGCGAGACTGTCGTGGGAGGTGTTGTTAGCTGGGCGTTAGGCTGGGGGAAGATGCTGGGGATTGAGCTTACGCTGAACATGATGAGTTGGTGAAATCGTTTCAAGCAACTCAGATCGGGATGCTTAGATAGGAGGGAAGCGGCGAGACGAGCGAAGAAGGCAATCCGTCGACATCGGCAGCAAATAGGAAGTAGAAGTTCGGTCTTTACCATCAGTGGAGCTCAGACAGAGCTTAAGGGGGAGACCCGGGAGTGGGTGGCCTCTGCCAAGAGGAGCCACGACCATTGTCAGATCCAATACCAGAAGAGTAAGATTATTGCCTTGAACAGTGTTCACTTTGGATCGACTTGGCAATATAGTGGCTTCAAAATCTCGTTGTTCCATACTGCACTATACTGCAAGCCATAAAGACAGGGCAATAAGAAAAGGAAGGAAAGCTCAAAAGCGCGGAACAAGGGATCAATACCAATACTACATAAAGAGTGGCTGTTTTAATGCGACTGACAAAATATAAGATATGAGCTGCCTCCGTAATCCTAACCGCAACCTTTGAGATCTAAGGTAGTAGTCTCCTTCGTGCAACAAGGCTAGAATCACCCCAAACGGCCGCAGGTAGCGACTTCGCAACACCCTCCTTCTCTGCTCCGTTGTAAGTGCCAACCGGCTCAGGGAATGACAGTATTGTATTGGGTAAGCTTAGTCACCGGCTTCGCGGTCAATTTGCCACTGCCAGGTGGGACTGCATTGTCAATGGCGTTTTGAAAGGCCTGCGAAACTGCCGCTGGCCCTACATCAACTGTCGTCTTGAATTGGTAAACGGGATCCGAAGCGCAATTCGCGGCGGCGGGAACTTTTGTAAACTTTGGGCTCGGAATCTCCTGTACCGCTCGGACGGCCTGCGCCATGATTTCTGGAACTCCGTCTTGACTTTGCCATGTCGCTTTGACCGTGGCAACGTTGAAAGGGCTGTCGTCGGAATTGAAGGTTGCGGCAGGAGCGGCTATCTGGGCTGCCAGTGCTTGTGCTATGTCCACTGTGGCTGTGCCAGTGCTAATGACGGTAGGCAGATCTTGCAGGCTGAGGAATTTGCCCACGTCGGAGTAGAAGCTTTGTGGGGCCTCCCCTTCAGCTACCACAGCTGGTTCAGGCCTACGCCTGTCAAATTGAATGGACCCTCGAGAGTATCGCTCCCGACAGGTACTGGAGCTGGTGCCATGCTTTTTGCCAGTTCCTGCATCCTACTCGCTGCCTTATTCAGGTTTGTCATCATTCCGGGGAAAGCGTTGTCATCCTGATCGAAAGACGTAGCATCAAGCTCAGCAGCACCGGCGGCTTTTGCAAGGGCACCAGCGACATTCAAGATACTGTCCGAGTTCTGAGAAAGCCAGGAAGCAGCGTCCTCAGCGCCTTGAAGAATCGAATCCCAGAATCCCATCTTGCAATGCCTTAAGCAGCGATGTCTAAAAATCTCTGAAACACTAGTGTGGAAGTGATAGAAGTCCTGAAGATCGTTCAGTATCCGGCTAGAAAGGGTTAGGTAGATATTGTGGTGGTGTCGAAAGAATAGCGTTGTGGGGAGACGGTACTCACAGGTATGAAGGATTTGCTCGATGTGGTCAGTGCTGGGGGCTTGGAAATATTTCAAGAACGGGTTGGACCCATCTTTTTTACCTTTCGAGCGTCTTAAGCTGAGTGCTGGAGACCATGGTAACCAAGGGAAACTGTCGTCCCAAGTCACACTACGAGTCTCAGAGACTCCTTTCAGCCAACCCATTGCGTTGGTTTCGTGGCTTCTTTCATGGCGCTGCTGAATCAATGCGATCAGTCAAGCTGGGATGGAAGACGTAGCCATGCTGATTTGTGGTGAGTATCGAGTCGCTTGGGACATGTGCTGCGGATGACTTCAGACTTGGTCACCTAGTGATGTGAACCATGCGCAGACAGACTCAGAGATTGGTTCTACCATGCTCTCTACCACATCAACCGTATCACTCCATACTGCAGGACACGAAGGCAGGCTGTTAGATATGCAGGGCTAGGGCGTCAGCAACGATTAATTCTGCTTCATTTGTGTGAGGTGGCTCACATCAAACCCAATCAAAACACCGACCTTCCAAGGCTGGCTGACCGAGGCTGCAACAGACGAGCCTGGCACCACAAAGGCGTTGCTGAAGCCAGGCTTGAAAAGCATCTGGGCCAGGCCTGGTGCAGTGTGTGAACAAGTTCCGTACGTCTTGGACTGGGAAGCATCACAGCTTCGACTTTAGACAACAGAAGCGAGTGGTTGTCTAGTCGCATTCAGGAATGGTGGGACAACTGCTCCAGATACAAACTTAGAGGCTAGCTGAAGATGCTGTCAGGGTTGTGGTATCAAGCTCGAAGAGGTCAGAAGCCAGTCGTAGACAGTGTGTAGAGTACGCTACCTGCACTCTGTAGCTCCCTAGAAGTACACTTGTGGAGGCGTCCGACTGAAAGAGAAACACGCTCACCACTGGCACGAGTAGACTGAGATGGTCAGTATGGTTCCCCGACAGAGTTAGCCGCGCCAAGCTGGACAGTTCCGCCGGCCCGCCCCCTGGCTTCTCACCGCTGCCGCAGTGTTGCCCAATGAGGAGGCCGACAAAGGGATGGTCAGAGGGAGATGCTCTCGCCGCATTCACGATACAAAGAGGGATTGAGAGCTACAGTTGAGCAATCGAATGAAAAGCTACAAATCTAACGGCGCACTCAGTTCAGGCTAAGTCTTAATAATCCGGCCAGATAAAAGTGATGAATGAGTGTATGAAGAAAAAGCTATCTACGCAGACTAGTAAGGAAGAAGGAAATAGGTCTCTGCTGAGTAAGCCGCCAAGGAGGACCTATAACATACCCCCACAAGTGCAGCGGCGGAGATGAAGCCTGCTGTCGCCTCAAATAGGCAATAATATAGAAAACCATAATGTTGAGGTCTCTGCTCACTCATTCCCCCTTCTCACTATTCATATCCGCGTCTTTATCTTCTTAAAATGAGCCAATTAGAGCCTTTCATTAGCTATATTTATCCGCTCTTAAGATCTTTATCAGTTCATCAGCCTTCTAACTATCTATAAGTATATATTCTATCGAAATAGTTCTATTCTTAATAACCTTCTATATAAACTGATATCGAACATTAATATGTCTTATCTATCTGTTTTATCTCGTCTTTTTAGCTAATATTATAACTCTTTAATTGTTAACTCAAATTAGAATAGAGCTTAGCTCTGTGTCCTACATTTCTTATACATGAGAATCTATTTATATAATATCTTGAATAGCTGTTAATGCAGTTATATACTCTGTCTCATAAGTAGATAGAACAATCATTAATTATCTTTTTATAAATCAATAAATAGAGTCATTATTTAATATAAAAATGATGTCTGTTATTAATTTTGTAAAGCTCCCTTCTATTTAATTCACGTTAAAATAGTCTTGCAGAGAATCACTATCTTAATAAATTAGATCTTTATTAATAGTATCTCTTAAATAGCGTAAAACGCGTTTAAGAGTAATTTAGATCATTTCTGAGAGTTTCATTATTATACTTGCGAGACAGCTCGTGATGTAAGCTATATTAGAGCGCGAAATAACAACTAGTTATTATATTTTACTTACAAGTCTTCTAAAGTTCTCTATTTAAATTGAAATATTAGCGAGCTCAATTTCTAGATCTGTCTTTATAAGAGTAGACTTAGACTTAACATCTCATAATCCTGCGTTTTACAGAAGATGGATCGTAAATTTTACTTACATAAGATAAATAGTCTACTTTTCGTGTGTGATTTCTATATCTAAATAGATCTTATAGGCGCTAATATTCTTTATTTTAAATCAACTTAATATGACTATTTTAAGCTCGTAAATATCTTAATTATTACTGTCCGTAATAATATAATTATTAATATGAGAGGAGATAAAGATAACGCTATTTAATGAGCGTTAAGAATAGAGAGTTAAGTTGTATGAGATCTGCGAATAATCTAGATCTCGCAGAAAGATAATCTGAATTCTATGTTAAATAGCTGAAGATGTTCGGAGGTTATATAGCGTCTTTTTCAGCTTGCAGATTTTGCTCTTTTATCTATATCTAATAGATAATTCGATAAAAATATCGTTCTTAACCTCTTTATTTAAGAAGGTGACGATAATGTTTATCTATTGAATATTCCAGCTATTTTCTATAATTAGAGTAAAGAGAATTCGCGTTATTTGAGCTTTAATAATTAAGGTTATTAATTTGTCGAAATTTATATTCTCATCTTTCTGCTTAAATCTGC
>JAABUK010000693.1_pt1 | contig 69026 bp, 72 predicted proteins | sample 5559141 | NCBI WGS metagenome assembly JAABUK01 (sample SAMN10711869, study PRJNA513367) | rock metagenome | isolation source: Antarctica rocks | place: Antarctica: Victoria Land, Pudding Butte nord | collected 2016-01-03 | reverse complement strand
GACCCCCGAAACGGCGCCCTAGAGCGCGCTGCTTAGGCGACAAGACCGATCCCCAAAAAACCTCGGCTCAGTTCCCGAAAGGCGGGTTCTAGGCGCCGTTTCGGGGGTCTGCGGGCTTCAGCCCTACGAGTGGACGGTTAGGGGGTTTGGACGGTTAGGGGGTGACCCCTTCTAAGGTAGTAACACGCGGCCGCTTTGCTTGTCGGATTTCGTTCGTACAGAGCTATTTCTCTGAGGCGCGATTTACGAGATAAAGACTGTACAATAACTGGGCTTCCCGAACGCTCTGTAGTGTAGAAATGTGTATGTATGATTGGGCCTGCTCGACGGTGGCCCCAACAGCTGCTCAACGGCGCCAAGAACTCCCAACCCAAGGCAGCAAGACGAGGATTCCTCCCGTCGAACAGCAGCGCCATTGACCAGCGTTGGCGCTTCCTGGATGCGTTAGATATCTATTTCGAAGGTTTTATCAATGTATAATCGATAGCTATTGAACTTTGATCTGCCCAGCTGCTAAATCTCCTCCTCTGAGGGCTCTGCCAGGCGGGCCGATGTTGCTGCCCCGCGCCGAAGTACTGTAAGTGGCCTTAATGACGCCACCGCGTATCATTGTCCTGCAGCTACGAAAAATGTGCTAAGCCACTGCACTGCCAACATGAACTTCATACATACCATCAACGTTTCACATTCACTGCGCCTTGCACGAGCGAAGTCAGCCAATCTACAAAACAGCGTGAGAGCTGCATGTTAACACCTGAGCACACACGATCTGAGCTGGCTTGAGAACTTTGACCGCTTTCAAAAGTAACATTCAAGCCCGTTGATTTCGTGACGTCGACTCTTTCAGCGCGACGATTATTTAGATGTCTCTGCTTCTTCTGCCTCTGGAAATCCTCCGCGACATCTTAGAACTTACTGTCGTTAACTTTAAATCTCGTCGCGTCAATCAGGCTGTCAAAATTCGTCTTGTTAACAGTGAGTGCCTAAATGCTATTTTCACACAGATTCGCGTCTCACATTGTTAGAATTATTTGATCGCGAAATTCTTCGCGTCTTCGCCAGAACTGAACTCCTCGACGATCACGACTTCTGCTGCAACTTGCGAGCGAGCAAAAACGATTTTTTGGCCAGATATCTGCTACAACGACCGCATACTGAGACTACGCCAACAAATGGCAACTTTGCGGCCCTGATGAATTATGTTGTGGACGAACTGATGAAATATGACGATCACGGCGGATCAGAGCAGTTGCGGTATCAATACTTGAAGGTGCTCTGCGTCAAAGTCAGTGCTCAGCACCGCATTACCTACAGCGTCTGCCGCAAAACAACGCGTTTGGTGTCGAGTGTTGAGAACCGCTGCCACGTCATTATAGCGGCAATTTACCTCGAAAAGTTCTTCGTTGTTGAAAGGATGCTTGAAGATGAGCAGATGGACGTTGCAGAGGTTAAGAGCGAGATTTTCGGTACGCCTTTACACGCGGCAGTGCAGATGGGACGTCATGACCTTGTCCGCGTGCTCCTGCAGCGCGGTGCCAATGTCAACATGGAAAGACCAGGGATAATTGGTTCACTGCTCGATGCAGCGATTATGACTCAAGATGAGAAGATGGTTCGTCTCTTGCTCGAGCCGCGCTACGGGTACACTACTCATGGAAGAGCGTTCGAAGAAGACATTGTTATGTCTCTGAGGTCTAATCAACCTGATGTAGCACATCTGCTGTTGGGACGTAACAAGCATAAACTGTCGGAATGTCAGTATGTCCTCCAAGACGGGCTTCTCGCAGCCTGCAGATATGGACTGATCGAGATCGTCCAGCTGCTGCTCGATCATGGGGCCAACGTCAACGAGCGAGGCAGTCCGGGCGGCGAAGTTGGCACCATCGAGCAAGCCGCATGGACTGGACAGGAAGAAGTCTTGCTTTTGCTACTCGCTAGAGGTGCAAATCCATATGGCCGGGAATCAGGGGGCGGTTCTATGTGCGCCGCGGCATGGGGTGGCCATATTGGTGCAGTATGCATACTCCTGGACGCTGGCGTAGAGCTGAAGCCTAGACAATGGGCGTGGGTGCTCTCGAGAGCCGCCCCTCGAGTGGGATCTGCTGAAATGGTCCGACTGCTCCTCGATCGGGGCATTATCGAGCTCAACAAGCTCGATGACGATCTCCAGAGCGCAGAGAGCTATTTAGTCGACCTTGTGGCGTTAGCTTGTCAGCAAGGGAATGTAGGCTTTGTCGAAGCTCTGGCACAGCATGGTTTCACCATGAATGATGAATCCTTATACGCACGACACGACCTTCCTCCTCCGATCATCTTGGCAATGGCTTTCCGACAGGATCACCTGGTGCAAGCGCTGCGGAAGCTTGGAGTCAGGGAGGTAGACCCGCTCGACTCTATGATAGGTAAAGACTTTGCAAATGGAAAGTATCCGCGCGATCCGCCCGCTCCTCCAGAGTGTACAATGCCATGGAAATCGTAATCTCAAAATGCAAGTTGGCACGAAAGATTCACGAATGGGACTCTCAAGCCTCTGCAGCCCCTGGCCTGTCATCGCGTCCCAGATCCGAAACGTCTCGTCTCATGAAGCCGATGCGGACCGCAACTCTTTCGACCGCGCTCGCATAATTCTTGAGACTCTGCAGCACTTCGCCCCTCATCACGTTCCAGATTTGTAGCGTCTTATCTTAACACTCCTTCATCGAGCATCTCCGCTGCTGCAACGAGCGAGACAGAGAGAGAGAGCAGGGACTCATTCCACAGCGTAGCCTTCAGTTTTAAAGCAACGTTTTGCTATACAAGCTGAGGGCAAAACAAGTAACGAAAGCTTCTCGAGTCGTAACCTGGCATCAAAAGCTGTGATAGTGAAATAAAATGTTTTTCTTAGACAGCGTGAAAAGTTCTACTGCTATCTACTTGTTCATTTGATTATCTGAATGATATCTTGCAATGCAATAACATTAGATAAATAAATCTTCTATTAGATTATTGCTAGAGAGGATAGCATCTATAATGACATCGCCTGAAGTTGGATGAGGAATGTTCTTTCCAGTTGATATCTCGTTTTCCTCGTCAGCGTCGAGCTTTGCATTCATATCCTAAAGGACTGCAAGAAGACTGGAGCGGCCGTTCAGATCCGGCTGGCGGCCAAGAGAGGATTGTGCCATAGTCTCGAGTGAGCTCGTCAATGACATCTCGGTAGTGTCTTTTTGACCCCCTCTTCCACAGGCTATAATAAAGCGAGCAACTTCACTGGCGTTCGAAAGCTTCTCCCATACAGTTGAAAGGTTGAATGGAACCTTATGTCGTAAGGCGAGGACATCAAGCACCATCAGACTGAGTGGATCACCACCGAAACCAGATGCCAGGTGGAGCAGGCAGAGCCACAGCCAGGGACCCGAAGATAGGGTTATCGACAAAATTAATGTGTCCGTGTGTATCCATTGCCGGGGGACGATGATGGCCTTTTGAAAACCTTTGCCGACATTGATCAGAAACAAAAATGCGCGTGGAGCGGTCGAGCAGTTCTACCGAGCCCGATGCAGGCATCCGGCGAGCCACATTGAGAGATGTAACCGCAGGCGACGGTTGTTTGCGGGGTAAGGGATGACGCCGCAGATTTTATATTCCTAGAACATCTCATCCCTTGCGTTAGTCTCCGAGATTCGCGACCTTTCATTAATTACCCATCTCTAGTACCAAATCATTCAGGGCTAATCTTCGATCCGAAGAATGTTGTCGAAGTGTCCGCGCAAATTCGCATGCGTATCTTCTCCTCTCTCAAATCAATGAAGAATGACGAGGCTGCCGGTTAGAGAAGAAAGCGGACGACTCTCGACTTATCCTGGAGAGATACAGACAGGCTCCCAAGGAAGATTCTTCACGTAGAATTATAGCTTGGACTGCCGCCGAAACGTGACAGCGATTGTATTTGATCTTTGGAGAAACGAAACACAAGTATTAAGACTTTAGCAGAGTCTCGCCAAGGAGACTTGTTTCCCTCAGCACCACTGAACCTGAGGAAAACTTGTCAAAGCATAGAGAACGAAAGGAGAAAATGACAAATCTTTGGAAAGAAAGGAGCATAACCATACCGAACTCAAGGATCACTGAGATGCTGCCCACTGGCGAGATGATTCCATAGCCCACGCACGAAGCCTTAGAAAGAGGAACTGTAATGCCAGATTCATCAGTACCGTCAACCAATACCTACAATATCATTACATAAGTATAGAGAGGTCTTCATATCATGTATCCTACGCTCTTGTATGTCGGTTGCGGTAAGTGATTTTTGTTGTAGCCTGCGATATTGATACCTTACCCATCACCACATGGCTAGATTAGCATTTAGACGCTGGTAGAGAGGTACTTCGAATGTGAGGCTAGCTTTCTACACAACCGCCAGCATCCGAAATCTTTGCAAATGGAGATGTTGAGTCTCTACTCGCCAACATACCAAATTATGAGTATGGCTCTGCAGCGCAGATGTTGTTCAGTGCGGACTCAAAGCGCAGGCTATCATCACTCCTTCGTCAAATGCATTCATGAATACTAACGCAAGCGCTTCTGTCACCCTTCCCTCCATCACAATTCAATTTTCCCGTTCATGACAGCCGCTCCATTCGTCGCTTCCCCAGCGACCGCATATACTAGTTTCTCTCCTCTATTCCGCCCCTGCCGCATTTCTTCAAAGCCTTGGCCTATGTTCTTCAGTCCGCCTGGCATCAGGCGATGCCTTACAGGCTTGAATTTGCCGTTCTCTAGTAGACCCTCTAAGTGTTTGAAGTAGGTTTTCGCTAATTTGTGGTCTTCTGGGACAGCAGGATAGTATTTGAAGAGAAGCCAGAAAGGCTAGATTGAAGTGAGGTCATATTAGCACTTTCACAAAAACAACCCAGTTCTCAAGGATAGCGAATTGGATTGTAGACATATATACCTTTCCACCCGAAGTATAAGCCACAATCCACTCATCCGTCCTAACGCCTGCCGGTATAAGCCCGCTCATTAGACGCGGCGGTAACGTCCTTATCACTCTCCTCTGCGCTTTCTTTCCTCCACTCCTCTCCGCAAGTGTCTTTTTTCCAGGCATCATACATTGTGCCGTGAGTGCCGTTGAAGGGCCTTGAGAGTAGCAGTCAAAAGCCTTGCGGATATCGCGCCCGAGTGCTTGCACGTCCCTGACTAGGGACGAGGAATGGTAATCGAAAGTTGCGTCGGCGCCGAGTTCGCGTAGATAGGCGTGGTGTTGGGAGGCTGCGATGGCTATGATGAAAGTGGATGGATGGTCGAGTCGAGCTTGTTGGATGGCGTGCATGCCTGTGCCTGTGGCTGCAGAGTAGATCAAGAGCTGAGTGTATCTTGAATCAGCCCGTGTTCCTCTTGGTCATGTGCTTTTCGGAGACCCTCACAGTATCATCCTCACTCGTCTCCTTCTCATCTCGATACAATCGTTGCGCCAGCGCCTGTGTAGCGCTCATCCATCCCACACCTGACGTGCTGGCTGCTTCTAGCGACACATTGTTTGGCACTTTCCAGCACATCCCCGCATCTGCAACAATTGTCTGCGCGAACGCCCCACTGCGAGAATCTTTACAGCCATGCACGACGCCCGCGATACGATCGCCCTTGGAGAATTTCGACGTGTTCACGCCTTTGCCGAGGGCGGTCACGGTGCCGCTGAAATCGCACCCGACGATTTTGCTTGGTGGGAGGGATATAGCTGCATGAAAGTCTGTGCATAGAGTTAATATCTGGGCTGTATTGATTTGTTTTGAGACGAGGTACGAACAGTCTGTCGGGTTGAGCGAGACGTAAGCCACTTCAATCTGAAGTTCGCCTGGCTCAGGCTTTGGGACTTGAACGCTTGTTACGCCTGGACCACGCAAAATTCGGGTCATGAAGGCCTTCATCATCATTGTTTGACGATTTGAGCCAAGGCACCGATTTACTGCTCTCAACTAAGGGTCGGTGATTGTATTGCAACAAACATTCGGTGTTATAGGTTCAGTAGCCACGCTCCTGCTCGAAGTTGCACCGCATTTCACACATATCTGCCACTCTCAGTTCGATTGGTATGAAGCGGGACATCATTGCTCCGAGCCGAAGGCTCATCTCGAATCTGCTTCGTATTCGCAAGGAGAAGATCATGTAGCCCGCAGATATCGACCCTGGCCCGCTGTACTCATAGAGTGTGGGCCTCTGAGATAAAGCAATTGAGTGGCACAGTGGGGTTTGTTGACATGCGGCGGATCTGCACGTTGGCAAGACTAGAACCCCGGAATCGGGGTAAAAAGCTTGGCAAGACTACGGCGGACCATTAGCATATGACTTGCATATTCGATATCGGTGAGGCTTTGACAGAAGTACCGTGCTCGCGGAAATCTTAGTATACTTCGATTGTGATTGGTTTTGAGTAGAGCTAGTCTATGATAGATGTGTAGAATAAAATCTAATCTATACATGTCTTCGCAGAGTATAGTCCTCAAACCTACTATTGTGGAGCTGGAGGTGGTAGAAATTGCAAAGATACTCATTGGAGTGCTAGCGTATTTAGAGATTCGCTGTTGGGTCCATACAATTTGCAATGCTGAAGTAGGGTTAGCGGTCCCTTCCAAGCTGACTTTCTGGTATGGACTTCGGAAGATTTATCTCGACAGGACTTCCAGTGTACACATGTCTTTGGCGATTGGCCCCTATGCTGCCGCGGTCGAGAAAGGACTTCAGCTTCATTTCATGCAGTAAATCTCCAGTGGCATCATGAATATGAAGCTAGTATATTCTGCTGAATATGGCTGTCCAACTGTGTTCCCTGGCGATTCAAAAGATGGAATCATGAGCAGACTAGTAAAGGCGGCCCAAAGTTCTGCTGGCTTGTGCTTCCCGATGGACATAATCAGGACCATTATAGTGAGTTACCATCAGGACCAGCCGAGAATCTATAAGTTGTCATTATCTTCTACCGGAAGTACGACAGGTTGACGGAAATCGTTTCCAGCGGACTTTGGCGGACTCGGCATTCAATCCGGTTGCTACATGCTTGCTTGCATCGAAAGTTCAAGAGAGCCTCCCATCGTGGGTTGAAAGCTCGATGCAGGCTATTCCGCTTCAGTAGGCCTATCATCGCGGGTGGGAGAGCTATTGTTGGCAAGATCATCAGCATTTGGAACACGGAATGATGGTTTTGCATCGTACAGCTTGGTCCTTATATAAACATTACGGTCTCCATTCTAGAGACGGAGGATGTTGATGCTGATGACAGAATAACTACATCACGAAGCACTGGTCTAGATACCACTGTGAAAAGATTGGAATCAAGAATACACACTTGTCTCAAAAAATGTAAATCAAGGCTTGGAGCATAGCCGCACGCTCTAAAGACTAGACGTTCTGTGAGTAAGCGATAACCTTCCATAAACTCCGTTACTGAACCTTGGACACTGAAAAAGACAATCCTTATGTAAGTCTGCCGCAAACCATTCATCTGCTTTCGGGATCTGGTGCTGTTCTTCTAAGTCAATGCTATCAAGTCGTCCTTGGTCACCTCAACCAAGTTATTCCCGAGAGTCAATAGAATCGAATTGTTCTCGAGAGCACTGCTGGCAGGCAAATGGCACTCGCGTCGCTGAGATATCGTCCTCAATAGCTTTACAAACGCCAAGCATCTTCCACCTTTTAGGGATCAAAGTAATAAAGCCAGGCACAACCTCACAGACAACATTGGAGAACGAAGGCTGTCTCATTACGACAGCGAGACAATTGTCGCCGCCTGTATATCTGTAATGTCTTACTCATAATGGAAACCCTTCTTAGCTTCCAGGAAACCCCTTCCCATTTGATAGAGGATACGTACCTAGTCGACTTGCGACTCCACCCTTTGCCGGCGAAGCAACTGTCGACCCAGTCACAAATCTATTGACCACGGCCTCCGCGGCCGCTCTGACGTCGGCTTGCGTGGCGTGCACTATCGTAGACGGTGCTAGGAGGTAGAGCTAGAAACTGCAAAGTCCATCATCTGTAGATTTAGAGATTTACCGAAACGAATCGACCAGGGGTTTTATAAAGAGCGATCAAAACTGTGGTGAACAGCACGCCAGTGGCCGCGACTTACTACTTAGCCACCAGGGAGTTCACCCCTATAGTGATCTCCATCGTGCCGCATGGCGAAATCCTCCTATCTGTCATCCGCAATGATGTCACCTAGAGCTATACGGCAGCTTGCTTCGTTCAGGTGTGATCCGAATTGCCGGACGTTGCATTGGGCTCTTACTGCGTTGGAGCCGTCGAAGGGGTCGGATGGTGGAACAGTAAAGCTGGAGGGAACGGTTATCTCGGACCCGTTGTTGTTGTCGAGGTTTGTCTGGACTTGGCCATCTACTGATTGTAGTGGTTAGAGTACCGCTGCTGAGACGGTGGAGATGAAGAGAAATGTCAGGGGTGGATTTAGAGAAGCGCATTTCGCCCGATTTGCCCAAATGTGTTGAAGCTAAGTACGTCAAGATAAGTGATCTGAAAATAAATGAGTTGCTCGTAATGACGGGATTTCAATATTTGCATCTTCAAGGCTCATGCTCTCCTGCCGCAAAGATGCGCGACCCTAATCCATCTACCAAAATTCTGACTCGGGTAGAAATAGAATCAGATCTGAATGAACTCAGGGCGAAAGTCCATCGCTTAGGATATAAACGGATTGCAGAATTTGTAGAAGGGCACTAGCGCTAGTCGAATCGCAGTGTCACTGCTGGACCAAGTAGCACGCCAAGAAGCGCCTATCTAAAGATGATCTGTCCATGGTCATTTTGCGTGGTATAAACCGTGTAGACATAGTTATGGATCTCATTGCCCGGCGCATGTGGATATCTAGGAAGCGAAAAAGTCCACATGCATTAGAACGTGGCTGTGCACGCAAGCCCAGGTCCCGAGTAATTGGAACGAATCAAAGACTCAATCGTGAGGAGAGATCCAGACACTACAGCACAACAGAGCCATTGCGTCGGACTCAATATCTGCCGAAATATCATACGAGGCAGATGCGGCAGGGAACATTGAATCCACGCCGTGAGTAATTGACCCAAAGCCTGGCAAGGGAAGTGGGTAATACTTTTCCTACTCAAGAACACGAGTATAAGACCGTCATGTTAAAAGTTCGGGGTTTTAACTCTTTTCTACGCTGTGTTTCCGAAATGATGTGTAGAGTTGCGAAGTTCGTACTGCAAACAATAAGCCAACCGAAGACCCTGAATTACACGCTTGAATTTGGTGCGCTGTCATGGTCATGCACTCATGCCCCATTCTCTAGCTGCAGATATGAGGACTCCTCGAGTGCTTCAAGTCGTACTTTCTACAAGTGTCTGTATCATGAGCAGATACTGACAACGTCTGTACTTCAACCTATCATCAAATCTGAAGCGTGAAAGCATGGAAAAGGGATCACTGTAGGAATTTTCGACTCTCTTGGCTAAAGGCTAATGCTGAATCTTTTGTAGGCGCATAACGAGACTTACATCTCAGGGGAAGCTCTTCCAAACAGCAGTCGCACTGTATGATGAACTTCCAATAAGCAGAGATGATGCGAGATTTCTCGAGATACACCCAGGGCAGCCCACGGATTATCTTGCGTGCGATCTCTTTGTCAGACCAATCGATTGCTACAAACTCAAATGGGGTGACGTAGACCTACCACAGTCCCACATTGACCGTCGTGTTCGGGGCTACCGCGCACTCTCGTACGCGTGGGGTGACTCAGCCGCTGTTTGCCTAATCCAATGCAATGGCCATGACCTCAAGATTGCTCGCAGTCTGTACTCTGCTCTAAAACATCTGAGGTCTTCAGACAAATCCCAAATTCTCTGGGCAGACGCACTGTGTATACACCAATCAGATGTCGCGGAACGCAATGTCCAGCTGTCAAATATTGGGAAGATATACGAACATGCTGATAGCGTTATCGTCTGGCTTGGCCAGGGTTCCTCCAAATGCACCCGTGTAATTGGTTTCTTGCAACGTGTGTACGATGTCTGTTGGTCATTTCGCGACCAACAACCTGGACGGCCAGAAATCTATTTTGAAGTGAAGCTTGATTCAGAAAGCAAGGAAGTCCAACAAATCTCTTCCATGCTTGGGCTTGATGAAATGAGTCTGTCTGAGCTAGCGGAAAACCTGGGGGGGTTGGAAGACCTGTTCAGTCGGCCGTGGTTCCGTCGTATCTGGATACGACAAGAGATCGCAAAGGCTTATTCTGTGGACGTTGCTTGTGGAGATGCCAGAATCTCCTGGACATCGCTCACTAAAGGCATTGAACAAGCCGCCATCATCGTGGCACCAAAAGGATTCAAAATAGATCTTGAACGCATCCATCGTACGTTGAATGGATTAGACATAGGGTGGGCCCGAAGCTCAAATACTCGAACTCAGTCGCAGTTGCTCGATCTCTTGCATGGTGGACGTAGAGCTGAAGCTTCCGTTCCTCACGATAAGGTGTACGCGTTGATGGGCATGGCTTCGAATACTTTTGTGGATAGTCTAGGGGCAGATTACGAAAAGCCTGTTTCGGAAGTCTTCGAAAATGTTGCGAAGTTTTTGATCAACAGGGACGGCTTACTGGATGTCATCTATGCAGCGGAAGCGACGAGGGCTGAAGCTAAGGAACCGTTCAATGATTTATCATCTTGGGTTCCCAATTGGGCCGTACCTTCTGATGTATCTGATCTTTTGCTGAATAGACGTGGAAGAAACTTCGGAGTTTCAAGGTACACCTGTAAACCTCGGCATGATATTGGAGAAAATTTACAAATACAAGCCGCCGAAGAACGGCGGCAAGGTTTCCTCCGCGCAATCGCGGACCGTGGGAGGGAGGCTAGAATCGACAACGATCAGCTGGAACCTTATTGGAATTGGGCAGCCGCTCCTCCACATGTTCAGAATTTCGAGAAAAGATCCGTGGCGCTGTCTCAGTGTCGACAACAAAAAGGCCTTCTGAAAGTCCAAGGATACGAATGGGATTGGGTGCATGAGTTAACGAACGAGATCGATCCCGCACAGTTGCAAGTCCTCGCAAATGCTGGAGACACTGGGATGTTTCCCTTTTGGGAAAGAATCCACAAGAGCTGGGTCGCGCGAATAGGAAGGTTGAAATTTGGTAGGATCGCACACATGGATTTTGCTGCATTTCGGGAAGCCGTTATCCGTCCATTGACAATTTGGAACTCGAAACTAGCATCAGAGACTTTGCTGCGTGATGTAGATGAGATGGGTTATGATGCAACAACGACTCAACGAGACGCTAAGCGAGCCCGCCGTCAAGCCATATTGTTGGCGAAACTTGTAAATCGCCTCCAGAATCGCAGGACCTGCGTGTCAGAAAATGGACACTTCTGCATTGTTCCTTTTGCTACCCAACCAGGCGATGCAATCTGCCTACTACATGGAGGCCAGCTGCCTTGTGTGCTGAGGGCCATTCCAGGAGATGCTTCCCACAATACCATTTCGGCCGCGGAGGAGCGCCGCACATCCAGTACGATACTAGAGCCGATTAAGTCGGAACCAGAACGATATACGCGTCTCATCTCTTACCATCGTTACCAGTTCATTGGTGGCTGTTTCGTCGAGGGTGACATTCAGGGTGAGGCTCTAGAAGCTTGTCTCAAGGCCGGTGCTGAGCTCATCTCTTTCCTGCTTGTATGAATTTCATCCTGTATGACCATACCAGAATTTGAGATGGTTGATGGCGCTTAGCACACGCAGAGGACGCACGCACGACTGGCCATGGCGAGGCTTGGCTGTAGCTTACTTAATACTGGTCGAAACAAAGAATCGCAATTGAAAGCACAATTAAACCTGACACAAAGCTACAACAGCCAGCTTTGAAAGCTCAATGCCGAGTCCGGCACTTTACCGTTGTGACACACATAAGGTCTTGAACCCACAGCCATTAGCCGTTCACTCCTCAACCACCAGAGATCGAAACATATCGAAGACACAAATACACACTACCATCTTAGACGAAAATAGTCTACGTCTATTCATCATGTCATCGACATCCAGGTCCTATGACTGAATAATCCTCAGTCTTCTTACACCTTCCCCTTAGAGCTTCGACGTTCCTACTTCCCTTCTTCGACCTTGCGATCAAAGAACCAGCCGACCCAACTCTCTACCAATATCCCAACAATTACAGCACTCCCCAGCACATACCACGCCATCCACGACGAAGCATTGCTCTATTTCTACTGCGAAAATAATATACGTCTCAGTATCCGGCCTGAGATAGTAGATGAAGATGATACTTAAACAACCTTTCCATAGCTGATGCAACTCATCATCGCTACTAGGTGTCAGCCACCCATACCAATACGAGATTCTCGGATCATCTGGCCCTGCTGATGCACCTCAGCATCGATTTCTCAGCCTCAGGTCTTAGCCACGAACTCCATAGTGCTGAAAGAAAGCGTCAACACGCTTTAAAGGCCTTACAAGAAGAGTGGGGAAAACTCATGCGTGCCATGAGATAGAAGGTGGACAAGCAAGTCGCCCCTTGTATGGACACTATCTCGACAAATTGTCCGCTCCTTCGAGAATTTTTTCATCACCTCATATTTTTCGACTGTCCCGAAACATTTTATGAAACCATGGATTCCCTGCAGGGAACACTGGACACGTACCACTATCGGACTCAACATACAGCCGAAGCTCTCACTAATCTGAAAGTGCGTGACACGATTGCCATCGTTGCAGTTGGAACAGACGCTGAATACGCCACTATACGTAGCGCAGTTGCGCCGCTTGAGAAATGGCAAGCGCCCAATCTGATTAGGAGGCCTGGGACCAAACCTACTCAAGCTCAAAATCATCAAGTTAGTGGGCTTCTATTCGGGGGCTGGGGATCTTACCATGAGAATATCCATATCAAGATGTGGTATTTCTGGCCCCAAGGTTCAAAGGTCTCTAGTCTTCTGGAGCACATTATGGTTGAGAAGGTTCTTGATAACTCTGACAGTGAGGATGGTAGCAGTGGGGAGTCTCACAGCGATTACTCTGATGGGAGGGTTCTGAAAGTGACCTTTCTGAAGATACAGATTCAAATAGTGAGCAGGAGAGCAAAGACGGTGAAGACGATGGAGAGGAAAGGGACGACTGAGGGACTAAATGAGACTCTGCGCGGAAGCTAGGATTTTAGTTCATGAGACTTGTGAGCACGTCAACGTGTACGAGTCCACCGCAAGCGGCGTCTTTAGGGAGCATTCCCCCGTTATGGGTGGGTGATGTAGCGCGCGTGCTTTGGCCAGTACAGTGTGAACGACCTGAAGTCAAATCCGTTGATAATGAGCGGAAGGATGCAATTTATATCCTACCTAATCCAGCTATGACAAGTGGTGCACGAAGGGCAAGTCGACGAGCTTTTCCTCTTGGCAGAAGCACTTGAGTTTATGTGATACAGATCTGAGCTGTAATAGGCCGTAAATACATAGAGGCATAAAAAGTTGCAGTATTGATCCATAAAGTCTTCTGCCGCAAGGCTACACTGACAGATGATGTTAGGAGCGCGAAGTTAGTGGTCATCGCGTTTGAGCCACTCTTGCGAGGCTTCGTAGAGTTCCTTTAATGCTGGCTCAATCTGTATAGCCCGCTCGTAGATCTTCTCGTCTGCACGCTTCATGAAGTGCAAGGCAGCCACAATGACGAAGTCAGCGTACGATACTATTACGTGAGTCAATTCAGTATTCCTAGCTTTTTAGTCCTAGGAAGAGCCGTGGGGGGAATGAGGATCCTACCTGTCTTGCCCGTAAGGAAAGGCCCACTCTCCGCTTTGAGCAGCTCGCCCACGTCCTTGAACGGCGCCTCGGCACCTTTCCATGCATTATTCCCGCCCTGCTCCTTCTCTAACTGCGCCAGTGGCATCCCAAACAGTGCCTCTCTTGTTTTCTCAAAATATTCCGCTGATGGTGCTCTGAGCAGGTTTCTTGGGGTTAACGGCAAGATCATAGCTCTCAACGATACAACGATCTGCGCCATCACCGCCTCCACCTTTGGTAGGATGGGCGAGTCGAGGTGTAGCGACGGTTTAGGGTATTGCTTTTCTAGCTCGGCTGCGATCTTTCTTGAATCCATTGTGTATTTACCATTGGTGTCACGTATCATAGGGATTGTGTAGGGGGTGTAGTCGACGTTGGGTTCGATTCCAAAGCCCTTGAGCTTGGGCGCTACGTCTGGGTATTCGGTCCATTCTGTCTTGTATGGTAGCTTCTTATAATTGAGGACGAGTCGAGCTGGATAGACATTGTCAACGCTCTGGTTGGTTCAATCTCATTGAAGGACTGTGTGAGACTGTACTCTTCATCGGATTCAAACTCCAACACGCGCATCGGCCTTTGCTTGGGAGGTCGTAGAGAATGATTTCTGACATGGTGGGTCTGATTGCGAGGAAGTAACCCCAGGCACGAAGCAAGAAATGTTGACGAGTAATGCGGCATCCGTAGAACTCTAACCCACCGTGTCCACCCTATGACGCACAAAAGTCTTGGCAATCAGGGTTGAATTTCCCAACCTCTGTCCCAGGCACGGCCTGGCATACAATCAAATTAGGTGGTCCAACAGCGCTGAGGGTGCGCATTTGCTCGAGTCAAGAGTGCACGCTGGATGACTTAGGAGCAAGGACAACGATGAGGGCGTGAGGATTTTTCTGAAGAAGAGAGCACCAAGGTTCACAGGGAAAATTTCGAATGATATCCCTGGTGGGAGCCTGTCAATGCCTCGTCGAAGGCAATGACTGTAAAAGAAAAGTCAAAGCTATGAGATACCTAGGAGCCCTCTATGACGTGTAGTCGCAGAATTACAGAAACCCCGAAGATGCCTAGCTAGCCCAGTTGAAAGAGCAAAGATACTTGTGAGGCCAACAAAGCTTCGAGCGAAGATACATCTCGCAACGGTGGACTACATACTTGGATACGCATTGAAGTGGTTACCCAACAGGCGACTACGGTACTCTTGTGGTGGCGTACAACTTCCTACACTCATGGAATGTAGAAAAGCGCCTCTATATCATCCAGAGCGTGGCTTGATGCCGCCGCCATTCAATTTGCTACTGGAGACTAGGCCTGAGCTGAACGTACAGGATATGGAAGCTATTGTAGCTTAACATGTCACGGGCCCACCGCGGTCCTCAACAGGGATAGAGCAATGCTCGCTTCGCAGCGACGGTTCTGCTGCCAAGCAAGCCAAGCTGTAGGTAGGCTAAGCGGCCGGAGGCAGTGTCGATGGGAGAAGAAAACGTTTGGAGAATGGGAAACGTGCTAGATCAGCGCTTATTTCTTGATCATGCCTGGCCATGTGCGCAAAGTCCATCTCAATTGTGCCTACCTTCTTGAGTGAAGCGCCACCATTTCTTTCTACCATTCTCCACAAAGCAAACTCTTTTCCCGACTCTTTTCCCAACAGCGAGCTATTCTGCGACCCACTTCCATTATACAGCATTGTTATTTGAATATCTCGAACGCTAGGCAACTTACGTACACAACAGGCACGACTCTAAGACCATTCGATCTGTCAAAAGTCAAACATCCATTCATCTTTCAACCCGGCGCCATCTATGCCTTCTTACAGCCTTCCGCCGCAACCTCCCTTCGTAATCTTTCAACAGCCTACATGGCCTAGTGAGTCCCTCTCCACTTGATACGATTGAAAGTCCTCAAGCGCTGATAGTTTCTGTTAAAGAAAGCCATCTGGAGAAGGTGCCCACCGAGATACTGCAGGAGATCCTCCTTCGTTCCAATAGCCTGCCGCTGCTATCCACTTGTCCCATAGTACGACGTCGCGCCCTCGACAGTGATACCATACTCATTCAGTTCTGCACGTAGGCCTTCTTGGAAGCCTGCCGCACCATCCAAAAATGCTGTTCGCTGGCCAGAAGTCTCGGGTCTCCAAGACAAGACTTTCGCCCAAGGGTGGTTTAACTTTGATATTGCAATAGTATTGAGGCAAAGATCCGCGCACAAATTCCCGCGCCCGAAGTAGTCTTCGTAAACCGCTGTGTCGACGTTTACGAATTAGCAGGAATTTCAAAGGCTAGGTTTCCGCGTCCGTTGCTCCAACTCCTTGGACAGCAGAGAAATTGAAGCTTCTCAACTTTCTGGTCGATTAGGGCGCTGGTATCGAGGGCGACGATGATAGGAATGCACGCTGTCTTGCGCTGAGGCGTGCCTTCCCCGAAAAAGTTGCAGTACCTGGGGAGCTCTTTCTACGCTCCGATACGGATTACCAATGCCATGCAATACTTAATTCCGCCCCTACGATCGGTTGCAATCATGCGATTACGACAATGCTCACAAGCTACAACGATCTTTGCATACACCACCATTTGGAAGGACGGGTTGCCAATCAATTGCGTTCATCGACTGCCCGAGCCGCTGGGGATTCGTATTTGCAATAAATGTCAGTCGAAGATTCAGTTGCAAAGAGGACAATAGGATCAAGACTGTTTCGACGAGATAGCGCGCGAGCGGCTAGGAGACGCTATTGCGCTAACAATTGCAATTTTGAGTCGACGCGTATATGTCTGTCACTAGTGAGTCGGATAAACTGGGACGAGACGATTTTTCTCTACGATGATGAGACTGCTGGTCGGGTTCATACGTAGGTCCGATGAGGGAAGAAGGATTGAGGCTGCGCTTGGCAATTTCGGAAAATAGTGAAACGCTAGCAAATTGCAAGAGCCACTTCTGCCTCTTGGGAAAACGCGCTCGAACTTGTTCCGTACTATACAACTTCATTGATATATGATTCCTTTCATCTTAATCTTCTGTTCCTCGTTGTCATTGCCTAGGGATTCTTGGCGCATTCCACACAAGTTACCCACAGAAGCAAGGGGCGCCTTGATCCATACTTCGCTTGCCACTCGATTTGTACTTCTCCTTTGCATGTACGTCGAACCTGTACAGCATGATCACTTCACTGCCTAAATCTGTCTCAAAGTTTTCTCGTCGAGAGCTGAAGACACTTCCACACTTAGACAAGCTTATTACTCTCGGGCTGATATGTCTTTTCATGATCTCTTGGATATGCTCTTTACATAGCAGTGTAATTGAATTCTCCATTTCTCGATTACCAGCAAATCCTATTTCCAATAGCACACTCGGTGTAAGGCTCCACAAAGCCAGTCCAGCTCAGCCCAGCTACTAACTCAAGGGAATAGTTCCAAGCGATATACGCACTTGGCTTATCTGGGCGGGAAGACAGGTTGAAACCGCTTCTCGACGCTGCGAACGCGACGAACATCACTCTCACGATTCTCAAAGCAGTAAGAGACGCGGAAATTGCAAGAGATAGTCGGCCAAACGGATGGAGAGAGGAAGATCACGTGGTGGGAGAGATAGGATGTTTAGTATCTCACCTCAAAACATGGAACAAGTGAGTCTTTCCTACAGCGTGGCTACCAGCAGCCCTCTACTTACGGTTCTCTCAGAATGATAGCCCACAACATCTCCACAGCCTTAATAATGGAAAGCGATGCAGACTGGGACTTGCGGATAAAAGATATCATGCCAAAATTCGCAAGAGGCGTCAAGGAGGTAATCGACTGGCCTTTCGACGTGCCACATCATACCCAAGACCCGCGCATCACACCTTACGGTGATTCCTGGGATATACTATGGATGGGCCACTGCGGCGCTAGTCATGAGGGTAACGTCCGCAGCTACGTCTTCAACGACACCTCCGTACCCCCAGTAGACAGGGAATACATCTTGGACACCGGGTTGCAATGGGACCAACACCCCCCAGGCACGAGATCAGTTTACCAATTCAGCCGCGCAACATGCTCAACCGCCTACGCCATCAGCCTCGAAGGCGCAAAGAAATTGGTCAATTACTTCAGAGAAACTAATTACAATATCGACATCCAACTTAGCAAAGTCTGCACTGAGGAGGTGGATATGATGTGCTTGAGTGTGTGGCCGCAGATCATCACGCCTGCGGTTACGGAAAGTAATATTGATCATGCGGATAGTGGGATTATTCCGGATAGCGACCATGAGAATAGGTTGACGTACATTAGTCCGGGACCGGGGTTGCAGTTTTCGGCGAGGGTTAATGCGAAGGGGGTTTTAGAGGAGGGGGTGAGGAGGGAGGGGTGGATACCGCAGTGGAATACTAGTTGGGTGGAGGTGGATGGGATGTGGGGGATGGTGGAGGTGAATGCTAGCACTATAGATGTCACATGATGCGAGTGAAAAAATGAAACGCTTGAGATGTGCTGATACGTTCACTTCTGGGGATCCAGCATTAGCATTGGAGCGTAGATAGACAGTCATAATATATCCATTACCGTCGTCGTTGTTGCCTGAAGGTATCAATGAGGGTCGATTGAGGGGAGGCATACGAGCCCATCCACGGATTAGGAGGTGCGCGGACGGTGAGCCGGAGTCCAAACAACCTGACGAGCAAAGGTCTCGATGACTGATGCCCGCTCATAGATATAGATTTGAACCTCTTGGACGACTTGACAAGTCCTTGGGATCTTCCTCATGCATACATGCCGAGGCAACAGCGACCTGCTACTAGACCAGCTTTTTTCGCTACCTGAATGTTTCCATTCACAAATTGTCCATCTCGAGACTAATATACACTCGCGCTGCCCTGCGCAAGTCTTTGTCTGTCACAATTGCAGATCGCCTGACTTGGCCGAGATTCATTCCGTGCAATTGCTATTCCATTTGTGATGGTAAATGACGCAAAAAGAGAAATATCTGCAGTCTCCGCGCCAGCCTTGGTAGCGTTTGTACACAGGTTTCATCTCGATGTGAGTGTCAAACACAGCTAGGCATATCCAGGACTGGAGGAAATACCAGCATCATCGTCCACACTCTCATTGGAATCTTTCTCCACACAATACCAAAATCCATGTCCTCCGTCAAACGGGACCAAAAACCATCGTGGGCCAATGCCTACAACAGCACCAAATGCATCTCATTCAATCGCAGTGGCGTCGAGGTCTTCGGCTGGCTCTCGACCTGCGGTATACTCGCCAAGGAACACTCAGATGGAGTGTGCCTTAACGTCTTAGGACTCATTCTATTCGAATTTATTCGCGTTATGCAGATTCGGCTACGGAAGATGAATACTGTAAGCAGTTGCGAAAGATTGGCGCGGCGTGGTTGAATAGCGAGTGGGAACTTTTGGAAGTTGTGGCTTTGCGTATACAAGCGAAAATTCCTGAAGACGAGGAGAATCTGGTCTTTGGATGACGGTTGTGTGTGCTTGTTGAGGTATGCGAAGTTCGACGCGCTTCCGAGCGATTTCGGGCGGATTACATATGGGTTTCTCGATGGAAGATCAGTATTCAATCTGCCTCTCAAGCGGCTTAACGAAACCCTCACAGCAGATCAAAAACAGAGGATTGCCTTCCTTGTTAACCTCTAAGAAAACAAGTCGATCCATTATCGCCAAGAGTCAGCCGTCGCTGTCCAGACCTAATTTTCTCGTTGCAGCGATACCTGCTAGGGAAAATGTGCTGGCTTGTCCCAGCCAATGTAAGAAAAAGGGTCAAACGTCGTGCACAAGCTAAAGTCCAGTGCACAATAAACGCGGACAGTATTGCGGAAGCGACATCGGTAATGGTGGCTACATAAATTTTATCGAAATAGGACTGCAACTGCATACGAGCGATCTTCTCAGTGAATGTATGAAAGGTCCTGCGCGATGAGAGATTGACTACTAAATCTCGGATGCAACCGTGATGAGCGTACTTATTTGATCGATGGCTTCTTCCGTTTTTCAGATAGTAGAATCATATTGGTTTTCAAATACACGACTGAAGGGATCATTAACACCACTTTATAGACCGAGAAATTCCGCTTACAAAGCCTGTGGGACCCCGAGAGTTCACCCTAGAGCTCATTTTTCCAAGCCCCAAGCCGGCATATTCCGGCGACGGATCTTCTCACTGAAGTAACCAGCTCTGGGGCAATCTCTAGGCGGCTCTCGGGCCTCAGCCCTACGAGTGTTCCCTCAGGGGGGTTTGTCCCATTAATAGGTGAACCGTTTTAACGATATTCGAAACGCTGTCTGATACTCAAGCGATATGCGACATGCGCTTAGAGCGTTTCAACGACTGAAAGGATCACTGTAATATTTTGCACGAAACTGAGCGGGGATCGGATTCAGCGGACATGACATATCCTGAGGTTCCCTATCGAGAAAGTCCGATGACTTCGTCTGCAAACCTCTTCAAAGACATATCAACAGCTTAGCTTGACCCAGCCTTTCTCGTCTCCACTCTGACTATCATCCACCCTTGGGTCATAGGTGCTGGCAGTATTATTCCCACGTGAATGTTAATGACAGAGCTCTTGCTCGGTATTCGAGGACCAGGTTCTTTTTTCCCGCGTTTCACGAACGACGAGAAACACTCGTTCATATATATTTACCGTGTTTACCATTACCGCAGGTCTAATGGCCCGTCCTGGAGGTCGCGTCGCTTATTGTTGATTTGGAATACCATCTCGGATACCAATCTTTTGTATTATGATAAAACTTCTTGATATATAATCCGGATCCTCGTCCCTTGATCCATTTTCTTAACCCTTTATCGTCCCACAGCAACATCTCCAATAGTGACTCCAGCAGCGACCTGTAATTCAGCCTCCTGCCTCCCACCATGCTCACTGAATACCGTCTGACAGCGCTCGCCGCCACCATCTCATTCGCCCACCTCATCGACGCCATTCCCGCCGCATCTTTACCAACCGGCGTATCTGCCTCTGTTGCCTCTGTATCCCTTAATCCTGATCCTGACTCTGTCCTCTACGCCTGGAGTAGTGACCCTGCCTGCGTCAGCACAGCCTGCGCCACCGACTGCCAATCAGCCTACGCATCGATCTGTAACTCTACAATGCTCGCCTCCAGCGACTCACCACACCAAGCCTTTAGCGCCAACGCAACCGTAGGAGACTGCACGGCCTTCTACTGGATCGACGCTGGCGCCAAACCTTCGACACCCGCTCAATGCGCCGCTTCCTACACGCAGATCCTCGCTGCAGCTAGACAGCCCGCCAATGGCTGTGGTGGCACTATTGGGGGAGCATTAGGATATAATGCCAAGGGGAGGAGAACAAGTGAACCTCTTTACGCAATCTATCCTGCGGAGGGAAATGCAAACTGCTTCAAAGCTCCGGGAGACACGTCGAAGGTACTGGCGGCGAGTGTATTGCCGAATGGTATTTCGACGCTCCAAACTTGTCCCGATTCTACGAGTCGACGACGGGCTTTGAATAGGCTTGAAGGCCGAGACCAGGCTGCGGACGAACAACAAGCCGATGATAATGTTGAGTGTGCCATCGAGGATGGGGTGTGGGGGGCTACTTGTACGGTTCTTTGTCTCGCCACGGTGGTATCGACATCTTGGATGTAAGCTCCCTGTACTCCTTGTGCTAAGATTTCCTCGCCACTCGCTCTTCTTTGGCATTCGTTTTTCTACGGCTGACATCGTGCTTCTCGAATAGAACTGGGCCCTTTGCTGCAGCCGGATGGTTGGCTTGCCTAGGGGGTTGCTCTGCCACAGGCATTAAGGTCTTCAATAACTGCCAAAAGGCGAAGGGGAATGACGTTAGGCTTCCGTACAATCTTCTTGAGCTGGGCGATAAGGTGCGCCGGACCGAGTCCAGCAATCCCTGTCTCAACATTAAAGATTACTCGTATCAGTGCCCGTCGTGGCAATCGGGGCTGCTGAGCCAGTTTCAATGCGCACAGCCGTCGAGTGGTGCAAGCAATGGTGCAAGCAGCGGTATCAACGTGTGAACATCGCGAGTAGCTCTTCAACATTTTATCATCTACAGCAACCTTTATACCTCACATAGAGTCAAAGACAATGAATTTCTGAGTTCTTGGGCATGTACGACATGGCTTGACGTTAGTTTATAAGCCCGTGGTTGGACCATGATTGTATACGTGAGAGGTCTGTTGATACCATAGTGATCGATATACTTCCTGCGTCATCCATTCCGCCAAGGCTTCGTGAAAGACGATTTCTAGAATATCGATAGCCAAAAGGATGGGATATAGCGACCGGCGTCACTCAATCGGCTTGACACTCAATCACGGCTTTTGGGCTCTGATATCCATCAAAAGAAAACAAAAACGACGATAATGTGTTGGTTACCAACGCAAACGTTTACGAGCATGTAGCGCACGGCCGGGGATAGCATCAGCGGCAAGCAAAGTGATATGTCGAGCAGTCTCAAGGATCAAGTGCGAACTTGGAAGGCCTTTGCATAATGTTGTATTCGCAGGAGCCAACATCGTCCCAGGCTTCTCGCAAGGAGCCGGCCCGTCTCACATTCGGAGACCATTGACTCTAATTTTACTCAGCCTCGAGTCAGCCTCAAAGCGATGTACGCAGAGCAACATGGCTGAAACAATGTCACGATGGGTTACGAGCTTTGATGGCTGCCAGCTTGTTGGAAAATAAGGCCAGTTAGCATTTGAAGCAATGTAAGATATGTTGGGCAGTGCCTTTTTGAAATTGGATGCTGCCTCACTACTACTTTCATTCCCTTCTCCTTAATAGACACTAGTTAGCCCATGAAGACACTTACATCCAACCATCCAAAACCATTCCCTAGTGCGTCTCTTTCCTTATTTCGCGCTCGCTCTAAGCAGAATCTGCTCCCATTCACGGCCCAAAAAAACTATAACCATGAAAGGTTCTTTATCCTTGACAAGTGCCCTGCTAAGCCTGCTCCTCTCCACCACGCCAGCAGCATGCCTTCCTCAGCTTGTTGATCCCCCAGCTGGTACCCTCGGATGGTTCCAATTCTACGATGTCAACCGATCTTTGCGTTGATCTGAACGGGAGAAGAAGCATTGGAAATTGCGATGGAGTTCTTACGGTGGACTTCGCCGCTACTGCTACAGATCCTACCCCCGTTCACTTCACGGCGGGCAACCAGTCCTATGTTGGTGGGAATGCACCAAACAAGGTGTCAGGTTCCTTCAACTATGCTGAGACAGGTACTGGAGCTTGGGGCTCTCGTATTTACGTTGGCTCTTGGTGTGTGGCAGACATTATTCAGTACCAGAAGGCTAAACCCGCGGATCCTGTTACCTTAACGACTGCCCAGTATAGCTATAACGTCTCCATTTGGGACAGCGATACTCCACCGAAATGGATTGGGGGTACCGCGGCGCCAATTTTCTCACAGGAGGGAGTCGCTGTGGGGATAGATAGTCTTCTCCCACAGGTTCTCGACATAACCTCTGCAGGTAAGCCTTTCCCACTCGTACGGGCCCATACGATCGTCTCTCTGAGTATTGTCCAGGTCAAGATTTCCAACCGTACACGATCAGTTATAATAATCCATACTTGCCAGTTCCCTCCAAGCAAGTCCTCGATGCGTATGATACAACCCATCATTGTAGTATGGCGGCTCTTGTTCCGGATGGTGGATATGGGCAACGGTGGGGCTATGACGGTAGTAAAGGTCGGTTAAATAGGTGTGGATTCACATGCTAGAAACGGAAGATTGTTGGTAAATTACGCCGTTCCACTTCGTCCGTGTCCAGAATATACATCACTATTCCCCTTCAAGGATGGTAGTCGACTGTATACACCTTTAAAGCGTCATTCATTTTCCAGGTAGGTGGCAGGAAGCGTGTAATTGTGAGGTGATGATTGAAGTGTTACCGGCGATGTTGCTGCTGGAGTAGGGCTTTAGGGGCAGCGGAGGGTGTCGCTTGCGGAGGAGATAGATGAGATGGGACGAGGAGTTGGGGCATCTATTTGGGGGTAGAATTTTGAAGATAGCAAAGCCAGGGTTGGTGATGTGATGATGATGCGCTAAAAGATGTCGAAGAACTGGCGAAAATGAAGATATATGCAACTTTTATCTAGATAATAGGGTCTTGAGGGGGTAAGCAAAGAGACATTTCTTTTCGAATACCTAGCACAGAATTACGCGTCCTAATTCCTCCTCTAAACGTTCCAGCCCAAACGCTCATCGTCTCCACTTCATTCAACCCCCCTCCCGAGGCCGCCACAGCTCCCAGTACGGCCTCTCTCATTCCCATCAACACCCCTCCCAGTCCCCGCACAACCTTGAACGAATATCATGGCCCAACCCTCCTCAACAACAATTGACTAGTCATTGGTCATTGTTTCTTCAAAGTCAAAAGAGGATGACTTCGTTGCCCCAAAGCGACCGCAATACAACAATCCGACTTTGATTGATCGTTTCTCCAAGTCTTCTTTACCAGTGAAATACAACCGCTGAGGGCAATCTCAAAGCTAGGAATAGGACATCTGGATTTGCCAGTCCTCCCACAAGATCAGGCGGTACGCACTGGCGTATAAGCTATGCTCCAGCCAGCACCGATATAGTCTTAAACATCTCTGAAGCACGCCACTCAAAATACCATGGGGAATTGTTTGTACAATGGATAAATACTCTACCTTGTGTAATTCCAAACTCGAACATAGCGCAAGAGATGCCCAAAATGATATGCCCAAAATAGATAGAACGAAACAGCACCCCGAGCATGGTCCAAGAAGCTGCAATAGGGTCGAAGGTTCGATATAACACGACATTCTGATTCCTCATATGCACCCTCTCACCACCGCGGAGACAGTGGCTTTAGGAGGATTCTATCAACAACGATCTGAGATTTCTACCACCCTATCTAATCATTTCTGCTGTCAGCAGTCCTGAGTTGCTGTTAGCTAGCTATTTCGCGTTAGCCAGCAATACCGATTTGGCCCTGTCCGCCCGCTTTTGGTAAGAAACTCGATGAATGAAAGAGTAGGATTTCGTACACCCAACTCAGTCAGGTCAACAGGCAGGCCAAGAAGCGTCGTCTTGCAGAGCTGTATATCCAATTCATCATCACTTTCGTGCGCTACACATAGAACTATGACCATTGTTTGGGAACGCTCCTATCAGCTTTGACGACTTCCCACATCACAAATATTCATCACCAATCATACCCAGATCTAGTCCTCGATATACCGTCTGCTCCCCAGCCCTCACTTCCTCCTTCCCTATACCACCATTCCCAACCCCAGTAATGAACCCCACAAAATACCCAACCAAACTCCCCAAAACCCGCACCAACACCCTCGCGACGGCAAAAAAAGGAGTCTCAACAACCGCATACCTCCAAAGAACCTTCGCCAGCACAAAGGGCGGCCTAGGCGCATTAATATCCACGCCATACCCAATCATATGAGTCGCATAGCGCTGATGGCAGAAGCGATGACGAGCAAAGGATTCCGCGTTCACTAGCGCCCAGGTAAGGATAACGATTAAGCCAAGCCAGGTGAGTCGAGGGCGCCAGTCATTTCTACGCCAAAACCAGAGGCGGGGAAAGGGGATGGTGAGGGAGAACATGCCGGTTTTTGGATTATAGAGGAAAGGGAAGCCGAGGTCTGGTCTTGGGCCAGGACAGCCGCATTGAGGGCAGGGTTCATCCAATGTGTTGTGTGCGTTGCTGTTATGGTCTAGGAGGTCTCGGGGCCCATTTGATGATGGAGGAGCAGAGACTGCGTGCTCAAGGGATGCGATTTTCTTGCTGGAGGCGTACAAGGACGGGGCCATATTCGTGAGGCGCGACAGGAGATGGGTGTAGGATTGGATATCAGAGAGGTTGCGAGATGCTCTAATGAGAGCTAGGGAAGGGGGTAAGGGGTCGTCAGAGGTTGAGGATGAGGTTCCTTCTTCCGAGGGAGGTGTAGGCGCTAGAAGGGTGGGTGAGTCCTGATCTTTTGCAACAAGTTCTTTCAGAGATCGAATGGTCGTTTCGCCTAGAAGGAGAGGGGGTTCATCTTCTGAGGCCGAGTTCCTGAGGGCGGTTGGTAGTTCTTCGGAAGGGATAGAAGATTTGGCGTCTTTGAGGATCTCTGCCAGTGCGGATTTGGGGAGTGCAGGCCCTGAGTATTTCAGGGGCGTATGACTTGAAAGCTTGGGCCGAATGGATTTCGAGTTGGAGTTTAGACGGTGGATCAAATCAGAGGCAGCAAGTTTGCTGGTGCTCGGCTGCTCTTTCGTGTCGTCGAGATCTGACGGCGTTGGCATTGGTAGGCCACGACCACCTGTGGGAAGGGGCGTATCAATCCACGCCCCTGTGACGCGCGGAGTCTTGAGGTCAGCTTGATGTTGTAAGTCTTTTGGTGTCTGCTCCGCTGTATTTTCGACCCAGCCGCCTGTAATACGTGGCGTTTCGAGATTACTGGGAGCTCGAGGAACTTGTAGAGCATGTGTCAAATTCTCCTCACGAGGATATTCAATTGGCTCATGATTTGCCTCTGCGTGGTCCTTGACTGGCTCAGGACTTTTGCTGAGGGCTCTTGCAAGTCTTCTGAGAAGGTCTTGCGGGTCTTTGGTCTCATGACTTGGGCGCGAGCTTGCCTTCGTAGGCACGTTGCTACTGTCTCCATCAGGAATCGAAATAGCGTGGGACTCGTCCTCATCAATAGCATTGATTGTATCTGCGATCGGATCACCCATCGCTTTTAGCGGAAGCTCTGGGCTCCCATATTTGTCCGCTTCCAAGAGCTTCGGCTGCAGCTCGGACACAGTCGAAGGACGTCTGCGTTCGGGATCCTGAGTGCCATTTTCATTCTCCTTCTGTTCGGGACCTTCGCCGAGTCTACTCTCTGGCGGTCGTGATACCTTATCTGGCATGCTCTGCCGTAGCTCGTGGAGTCTCCCCGTTGTAAGCGCTCTTTTCTCCAGAGTTTCTATCTCACGGTCACGTATGCGATCAAGGGTCGCGTTCCGAACTCTCAATGGTGGACTTTCGGAGACCTGCAGGGTTCGCCCAGTAAACTCATCATCTTGTAATTCCCATTGTCGCCTTTGATCAAGCGAACCACTCCGCTGTACTGCCTTTGTTGGTGTAGAATCTCGAGGTGATACACAGGACTTTGAGGATTCTTCATTCCCAGACGGCAAATGTACTTCAGCTGCACGTGCGATCCATTCGTCGACTGGAGCTTCCCGTTCATGGTTTTGGCTCTCGGCGATGATCTGTGATCCTGACGAATGGCGCTTGGAAACATCTCCAGTGAGCCTCCCGCTTCGGCTGTTGATTCTGTTGAGCCAATCCTTTCCCGGTTTTGCTTTTCGGTCCCAAGCTTCTGTAATGCTAAGGGAAGGATCAGAGCCTATACTTAAGTTTCCAGAACTGAAAGCGCTGTGTAAACTTTCGTTGCTCTCATGGCGTCGATGCAGATTGTCCGAAGTAAGTCCAACTTTAGCTCCTACACGCGGCTTGCCGAATGCCCGCGCTGATTGTGTTAGTTTACTAAGCCTGGCAAGATCTCTGGCATGCTGAGATAATCCACTGTCCACAGACGTATCCGTAAAATCCTCATTATACTCAATACCAGATTCACTGCCCGAATCATGCGTCATTTTCTGCTTGTATATTATCTTGTCTTGCGGTCCTGGCGCACGCCCTTCAGGCGCTCCACGAAGTGATGCTCTGCCCGAAGCTATCGTGGACACAGGTGATTGGGAGTGTTGTCTCCCATTCAATCTTGAACGTTCAACACCTTGCGACATGCCTTGCTGACCAATACCGGATTCACCGTTCTCCTCCAAATCCTCCATCGACTCTTCTTGCGCCAGATCTTCTTCGTCGACGATGCGTTGGTAAGCCTCAGCATAGCCGCGCCCAGGTGATGGTTCAGAGACAGCAGGTGAGGTTATCGATTCCTGCCGCCGCCCGCGCGGTGGACTGGGTGTCTTTCTGTGCGTGGGGCTTGAGACCACTCTGCTAGGAGACCGCGGGTTCGCTGAACTGGTCCTTTGTAAGGGACGAGGCTTGAGTGATTCGTGTAGGCGGCTATGGGCAGGGGAGAAGTCGGGAGAAGGAGGTTGGTTCTCATCGTTGATGTGGGGATTTGTCTTGAGAGCAGCTGCGAGTCTTCGCGTCTCGGCGAATGATTGTCGCGCTCTCGCGCGCTCAGCTAGGCGGGTCGAATCTTTCGGTGGCCCAGGGCTTGAAATTCCGGAATGGATGAGGCTGTCTGTCAGGAATTCGGACGGCTGCTGCAACGAACGGGGTGCTTGTCGAGAAGCAGGCAATGGCTGGTCGCGTCTGTGTCCAATGACTGGCTGTTTCCTCTTCTTGCCAGGACCTTCGAAGCTTGATGCCATTGGAAAGACTTAAGTGGTGCAGACAAGGATGAATAGCAATGCATAATGTGATCTGTTGGAAGAATATATTCGACGCGGATGATATCGACACTCAAGATCTGCTGGGATAACCGTTAGCGCCTGCAGAAGGCTTGGCAGGGGCATCTATTGGCTCTATTTTCCATCATCCATTCTCACCGCCATGCGCATCAATGGGTAACCATGATTCCACCAAGCAAGTAAAATACGACACAGGTAAAGAATCAAGATGGCTGAGCAAACATGAATGCCCTCTTCGAGTATAGGGTATAGGGCGGGACAGAAGGAGTATCTTTTCTCCCCACACTCCGGGGACGGATAGGGATAGACCCCACTTTACTAACGATAGACCCATTCCATAGACCCTATAGATATCAATAACTACTACCTCATCGTCACCTATACTTAATACCATCATTATCGCCGTTATCGATAATATATTTATTATATTAAGTACTTTTACTGTTACCCTACTCGCTGTCGTTAACCCGATCTTTTAGAGTCTTCTCAGTACCCCGAGTAAACGATATTTATATTATAAATAATAGAAACTAAAGTCTAGAAAGAGTATAGAATATAATTATAAAATAGATAACTACGTTATTATTTATTTAATATAGATTAGGCCTGAATTTAATTTATAAATTAAGGTAAAGTAAAATAAAATAGAATATTAATATTTTAGAAAAATCCTCCTATTAAGCCGAGAGTAACTATTTAGCGACGGCGAGTTTATACTCGAATATTAACGAAGTCACTATATATACGTCTTATAGGCTAATTATATACTATAAAAATATACTAGGGATACGACGTCGGTTAATTTAACTTATTCAATAATAAATAATAGGATATTAGGGTCGAGAAATTAGAGAAGAAGTATTAAGAAAACTTTAGCTCGCTAAATATAGATCTTAGGGCTAGGGCTGAACTAAGTTTATATAGGGATGGGTCTATGGATAAGGGGTCCTATCGTTAGTAAAATGGGGTCTATCCCTATCCGTCCCCTACACTCCTGTGTACACAGAGCGCAATGTTAGTAGCTGGGATGGTTCTTTTAGCACTGGCAATGTCGTCATGAATTGAATTGATATATGCACAACTGTGTTTAGGTTCCAGAGTACAACAGGTTTAGCTTGAATTCTTCCGACCCACAAGATCATTGATATCAACGCTGTAAACCATGTTATTATTTTATCCGAGACCATGAGACCGTGGCATACAGGACTCTTGGAGCTACCAGTCGGCAAGGATGCTGTCCAGCTAGTTGTGGTGGGGTTTGCGGACGCGCTCGAAGTTTGGCTGGGGGAAGCAGTCGCCATTGTAGAATTAAACCCAACTGAAGAGACCTCGTTGCCGATGCGGAAGCCGGGACACTGCTCTCGCCAGATGTCGTCGCCGAAGCAAAGTCTGGCGCAGCGTAGTGAAAGGTCAAAGAGCCAACGATCAAGCCAGCAGACCCGAGCGAAAGGATTCTGCCATCCACCGTCACAGCAGCACTTCCAACCGAAAGAGTCTGGTTATCTACCACCACAGGAGTACTACCCAGTGAAGTGAAGGTCTCTCAACCTGCAGCGAGGTCTCCATTACTGCTTTGCCCAGGTATAGCTGTAGCAAGAGCGACTGTCGATGTCCCAACAATTCGTGCTGAAGATGAGCTGAGTGAGTATGTGAGACCACCGACAACAATGCCCGAAGAGCCTGGAAGTAAGCTTGAATGGTTGATCTCAAAGCCTCCATTACTGCCCGAGAGAGCCGTGAATCTCTGAGAGCCGATGGTCAGGATAGAGTCGGATGCAACACTGCTGGGAATGGGCAAGCCGGATGTCAAGGGAATCGTGGAAGTACCAACCACCACCGCGAAATTGCCCAAAGAATACCGTGTTCCGTCGACAGTGATAGGTAGTCCTTCTTGCGTAACGGCCTGTCCTCCGAAGGAAAAGACCCGCGGAGCTCCTGGTTTCGAGTCTAACGTTGGGCGAAAGAATGCCAGGTAGCTAGAAACTCCAATCAGTCATGCACAATCTTCGAGACTCAACAGGAAGGTAATAGCTCTTACCTGTCGTGTCTGTTCCATGTCGTGCTGTATATCTTCAAGTTTGATCCCCAGAGGTGCATTCTCCAATAGTATCACACCGCCGTTCTTCACTGAGGCCCCACAAGTATAAGCAATGGAGAAAACGCCGTTTAAGAGGCAATTATACCTAGAGGAAGTGAAGAAGCGATGATCATGAGCGTAATAGCTAAGCTGACTCCGGGATCCGCAGAGAATCTGCTGTCGGGCTTTGCTAGCCAAATGACCAAAGCCGCTATTACGACGCCGACGTTGTTGAGGGCATCACCCACGATATGGACAATGACTCCTAGGCTGCCCAAATCGCGTATTTCAACTGGTAATGGTAAGCTTTTATGGTGATGGTCACTGTGATCGCTGGATGGCTGGAATTGGACGAGATTCAGCAGGGGGAACTTACCCGTCCGCTTAGTCGTGAAATGATATTATTGTCCTCCATCTCAACATTTCCAGGTGAATTGTGGCTCTGATCATGTACGTGCTCTTGTTAATTGTCATCTTAACGCTGACGGAAATTAATGTGCAATTCATACCGTGGAGGAAGTTACACTTAGAAGACTTAGACCAAGACCGACGCTCGCAACTCCTCGGTGCATTTTTTAACGGGGTCCTTCTACTGGCGCTTAGGCTCATCACATTTCTTCAGGCCATTGAGAGGTTTAATTCATTACAGTGTAAGTACGTTCTTTTCGAATTGGTCAAGGCCGACCTTCAATGAAGGAGTGGAAAATTCGGAGCTGATACTGATTATTGGATGCGTTGCCAGCCAAACAAGAAGCCTTGTGGAGACTGGCGCTTTTTTTAGATCTATACCACCGAGTTAGACCTTCGGTCTTCACCTATTGTTTTTCAGTTAAGCAATACCTCAATTATGGCGAGAGCTACTATGAATCCTATCAAGTAGTTCATCTAGATGGAAAGTGGCGTTCAGTAAGTTGGTCTAGCGAGGATATGTTGAAAAGTCTGCAGTTCGTACATAGTGAAAAGCGTCAGCGACCAAGGCCAGTGATTGAGTATGAAATCCCACTTTCAAGCAAGCTGTCAGTACCATATACCTGCGATGGTCACGGTATGCTTGATTTAATTAGATTGACTACTGGTTTCAGCGACCAAAGATTAAAAGGATATGCAGATGATGGCGATCAGCCGCTGTGCTCGGGTTAAGGGCGCCATTTCTTGACGCTTAGATGGCATTTAATAATAAGTTGAGACTGGAAGAGACAATTTGGACAAAACCGACAGATTGCTCGAGTTGAAGTTTTCCGCGCCGCACCAAAACATTCGCAGATTATTTCAAAATCCTTCTGTTACTTCTCCGGCCCTCTCATATCTACGTAGTCCAATCTCCACCCCACATTTTCCTCACCTTTACACGTTCCACATCCCACCGCTCTAAATCATTACCTCTGAACATCTTGCATCATGTCTGGTCTACTCAACAAAGTCGCGGGTCAACTCTCGGGCCAAAAGCCGTAACAAGGTTCTCAACCCTCCTTGGAGTCTGGCATGCTTCACAAAGGCACAGACATCGTTACCGGCTAGAAACACGCTCAGGATTATCCAGATCAGCAAGCACCAATGAACGCCGGATACGGCAATCAAGGCGGACATGGTGGTTATGAAGGAGGACACAGTAGCTATCAAGGTGGGCATAGTGGCAACCAGTGGGATATGGCAGCTACTGAGGCGATCAACACGACCCCCCAGAAACTTGAGCACCCTTCATTGGCGAATCGGACAATGCTGGCAGTGTCGCTTCCCCATCTTACATGGCATGAACTCTATCTAGCTTCACTGTCAACAAGAATATCATAATCATTGCATGTGACTTGTGCGGCCAGAGATTTCTAGGAAATGCCGAATAAGTATGCTTATATGCCATTTAGTCTACCTTTACAGGCCGTCGGCAAACAGGACAACTTCGCTGTCTTTCAAACCATCTCTTCAAGCATCCAAAATGAAGAATGTGTCCGCATCGTAGCCTTTTCGGCCGAACGTCTGCCTTCGCGCGTGTATTTGTACGTATTCTTACCCTCCATCGTGATACAAAACTAGCTGGCCTCTTGTTTGGGCAATCACTTTGCTGCTCCATCTGCTGGCAACAGATCACGCACAATTCCTGTTCAGCAATTTGTTCAATAGCAGGATCGGTCAAGCACTCGTTGATATATTGTACAGTACTCTCAAGCCGTACGAGATCCCGCACTTCCTTTGTGCGAGCTTGTACGATCCAGAATATCTCGCGAACAAATTGTACAGGGATTCCGTTGGAGGTACGGTAGATGGCGAAGTAGGATAGGTAGGTGAGTATGTTTATCAAGTCTTGGTTCACACGAATAATTAGCAGACGGTGGAAGCTTGAGGGCCAACGCCTCCACTAGCTTACCGGTAGCTACTTTATGACAAGTCCTCCATCGCCTGTACCTGTGCCAAAGTTGAAGTGTCTCTTCTATCTCGCGATCATCAGCCGCTACTGGGAGATCGGTGCTCATTTCGTCTTGGGTCCAAGACCTTCCTCGTGGAGACCCAGCTCTTGTTGCTTCCGTTAGTGTCATGAACCCCGGCCTCTGTTGTTGTTGACTTGATTGAGTGTGACGTCTGATGTTGGCGGTCTCAGTGACAGAGAGGACGAGACGAGTGGCTGTCGATAGTGATGATATTGCTAATGCCACAAATTCGAACATGAACAATGCCATCATTCCTGGTTGAAGATTGGGGTGTACAGCATGAGCTGTATAGATAACCATGCAGATATCGAAAGATATAGATAGGAGAATGCCCACCGAAAGGCGCGCGTACAAAAGCATTGACAGCAGTAATGGGTGTTCTTCCTGTCTTTTCATCCGTTCCTCTGCAAACAAGGCCCACCATTTCCCCACTAAAAACAATGTGAATATCAACAGAAAACAGCCATTGATGCCTTGCCCGGTCACGAATATCGCCAGCATCGTCTCAATGATTGCCAAGATGAATTTTTCGAAGACCTCGTCGACCTCGGAGGATGTGGGCGGATCGTATAAGAGATACTGCAAGCCGAGAACAAGCAGCGCAGCGTATAGGATTAAAACATTTGCGAGGACCTAAAGGTATTCAGTATACGTTCGAGTGAAAAGGGTAATACCTGTTGATTTCTCACTAAAACTCCCAACTTCCCACCATTTGAGAGAGTGACGTGGGCGGCATAAAGGCTGGCCGGTTGATAGGGGACTGGTACGCTAAATCGTGAACCCATGGCAAGGGAGGCGTGTCTTGGGAAAAAATTGTACTACCAATCTGAATCATAAGTCGTCTCGTAGAAACGCGTGCTACTGCCGAGTGAGAAGAGAATGTCGGGTCACCGTCGGAGGTGGTCCTCTGTTATATTAAATATCCTTTCGACTTGCCAAGCATATTAGCAAATACGCACAAATGCCGCAACGCCGGTTACAGGCCTGTATGCAAAAACCTATGACGCCAACTATAAACGTCATCGCCCACTTCACTCAGCGCTTGAAAAGACCTGTCGATCCTTGTCAGAGAAAACTTCGGTCCTTGATTATATACAAATACAACGCAGATCAATGGAAATTCCCCTTTAGATCCCTTGCCCATTACACGCTCAGACATGGACAACATAGACTGTCGCAAAACCAGCAAGGTAGGCAAGAAGCACCATGTAATATGAGCCCTGAGCTTCTCGGCTTAGACCGGCAGCACTCCCCTCGAAACTGATGGGTGTAGGATTCATGGGAGTTACTGAGGCGTTTGCTGAGGCGTTCCCTGTATTCAGGATACGGGAAAGTTTCTCTTCGCCCTCAATGAGCACGAGGGCCATACCACTCTAAATAAGAGGCTATTAGTCCCGAATGGTTGTAGTAATTTTTAGCACGAGGCGAGGATGAGTATACATACCACGACGTGCCATTGTATATGGCAATGGAAAAGCCAAGCTCCGGGATTATCTGCTTTGTATCTTTTTTTCGAATCAGCTACGTATAGGCATATGCTATCAACGCCACGTTATAAATTTACCGAATCACAGCCCAACCGGACGAGGGAAGGTCTGTAGTGTCACGGTACGAGGGGTTCTGTAGGTTTATCACAGATGAAGGGGCATCGGTCACCGAGGTGTAAGGGAACGGCCCATTTCCAGAACCCAAAACCCAGAATTTGTGCCCGTGAAGATGCATGGGATGACCCATCTTGTGCGCCATCAACTGTCAGCATTGTCCATTTCGGAAGCAATGTAGCCGCGCTGAAAAACTTATAGAAAGCTTACCATATCCATTGAATTGTTTGCGACTAACATGATGATGTCGATCGTTGAGTTGAATGGCAAATGGAGTGTAGTATTGGCGTTCCAACCATCAGATGAATTCCCATAAAGAATCGGTGTTGAGGGTTCATTGTATGGGCTACCGTCGACCACCCAAGTCACAATGCCAGTTTGACTGATTGAAAAAACTTTGGTTATGTCCGCTTTCCCAACGGGGGGGCTATTACCGTCGAATGGCTGTAGGGAGAGAGGGTCCAGGGTCGACGCGCCAGATATTGCTGAGCCGTTCTTAAGCGTCCACACTGACGTAGGATCATCTCGGGTAGTTATGTCGGCGGGGGCCGTCGAATTCATCTAAAGGATCAGCCTCTACTTGAAGTTATGCGCTCATATTTGGGAGGCTACTTACAGTATAGGCCACAATAGCTTGCCCTTCGAGGACCTGTTGCATATCGCCTGTTGGATATGTAGCAAATCGCAAATAATAATTCCCGATAGGCTGGTTTAACTTGATCATTACTGAGTACCGTTGGCCAACAGACAGGTAGAGCACCTGAAGAAGTCAGCATGACCCGCAAGCTTTAAAGACGTAAAGCTCACCTTGACCTCCTGCACAGCCGTAAAAAGCCCGTCGGCAGCATACACAAATATCGAATGCGAACCAAGCGATACTGCTAGCTTGCTGACTGCACCTGCGTTGACGAGGTTAAGAGCTAGCCATCCTTGCATATGATTCGCAACAATCGTTAACAAGGGGGACGTCGTATTTGAGCAGGTTCGGGGCGGAAGCGAGCTGACGTTGTAACCCGGTCTGAACATCATAGGCGGAGTACACCCGAGGGGGTTCAAAGGACCCATTGCTTGCATGCTGGACATTGACATGCCTGACATTGAAGGCATGCTCGACATTGAGTTCGAAGAAGACATGGCCGGCATGCCTGACATCGAAGGCATACTTGACATCGACGGTGACTCGGACGCCATAGCTGACATGGGTGGCATCGAGTTCATTGGCATTGCTGAATCCATGGCACTGCTCTGTGAAATAGAGTCCGTCATTGGATCATTCATCGACATCCTCGGCATCAACATTGGAGTTGATGATGACTCCATACTACTTTCCGTCATGGAACCCTTCATTGAACCACCCATCGACATCCCTTGCATTGCGGTGCCTGTCGACATGCTAGAGCCGCCCATCATCATTCCGGGCATTCCCTGTGTAGAAGACGAAGGTATGCCGGTGTTTGCGCTAGAGGAAGAGCCCAGGCCCAGACCAGTTCCAGCTTGAAGAATGGACTCAGGGAGACATTGCACCCTTCCATACCCATTCGCCAGAAGACTGTCCACGCAATGTGGGAAGGCGCCTGTCTGAAAGTATTGCTTATAGATGGTGTCCGAAAGACTGTGGGTCCAATCGGTGAGCAGGACCGGCGTTGCGTCACGTTCGGCCTGAAGGAGGTTGGCGAGGTCATTGTGATTCGTGGCGATTTTCTCAAAGGGTCGACGACGTGAGGGAGATGGACGTATCAAGAGCGGGCCTCGCACAGAATCGTCGTAGTAGGCTCGAAAGTGCGAGTGATACCAGTAGAAGCCGTACTCGCCTGTAGTGGAGAATCTGTAAGTGAAGTTGCCTCCTGGCGGGATTGGGTACTAATGTGAGCAGATGAGCCTTTGAGCAAGAAGCAAAAATGGCAGAGGGCAAGGGCTAACCTGGGTTACTCCCGGGACGCCGTCCATCTGTGGCGATCCGCGTTGAAGGAGGCCTAGTGCAAACAGTTCAGCTAGTTTCAATGATATTCTGATACTTCGATCAACAGGCTCGAGTGACATAGGACAGGAGTAAGATTGTGTGAGACTCACCATGCCAATGAATGGTCGTATCGACAGGCAATTCGTTGGTGACGAATACTTCAATGTCATCTCCTTCATCAACATCAATCAGAGGGCCGGGTTGTTGGCCATTGATAAGATAGACCTCGCGGCTGAAACCGTCTGATCAACGTCAGTGAGGTTCCACTAGACAGTATCTGATGACACAGGATGTTCGACATGCCCGGAGCTTTTGTGGCACTATGGACGGTAAAATTATACGTTCTCAGAGCTGCGTTGGTTTGCCAGACGTTTAAAAGCAAAAACGCGACGAGGACGTTTAGACACTGAATGGACATCTTGCTTGATGGATTAGAATCAAGTCTCGATGACTACAGGAAGGGAGGAGGAAAGCGCATTTGATAGCGTTCACCAGTCTAGGGAATTTGAGGTTTTTTTGCGTATTTTGGCCCGTCTACCCATTCGGTGGTCACGCGTTGCCGCCTTTCTACAAGCGTCACCAGGCGTCGTTTTAGGCCTTCTTGGCGCTGTGACTATTCGCAAAGCGGGTCATTCGAAAAGCAGTATCCATGCCCAGGCGAGGGTTAGCGCTGCCCCGTCCAGCCAAAGCACCCTGCCATGCCCGCTTGAGGCAATCTGACGCTGAGGTGCGTAGGGATTCGGCCTGGAAGGATTAGCGTCTTCTCGTTTGGTATGTGCCAAGCCCCAATTCCCGATCTCGGCTGCTGTGTGCCGATATATATCCCTTTGACGTTTCCTTGCCCTGCACAGGGAAAGTTCGCTTCTTAGTGCACGTTCAACCATGATATTCGTCAATCCGTTTGTCTTTCTTTATCTATGAAAGTAGCACGTTGTTTCGTCCCCGAATCTCTATGATATCATGCCCAAAGCCGGAAGATTTAGTATCAAGAAAGTCGTCATCCTTTGGCCTATCATTTCACCGTTGGAGGTTTTATGAACGGTCGTTGGAGGGGCAATGATTGTGAGGATGATAAGATTATCAGTCCAGACGTGTACGGCAGAGTAGGTTGGTAAATATGTTGGAAATCTTGGAAAGCGTCGTGGTTTTAGGAGTGGAGCGTTGCTTTGTAAAATGCTAGCATATTCCATAGTATGACGAGATGATGATGATCAAAGAAGGAAGGAGGGGCGAACTACTGACGCGGTATTCGCCGGCTAACGCACAAACCACGTAGACTAGTAAAAAATCGCCACCGCACAAAAGACTCACCTGCTTACAAAGCACAGCAGTAATTCTGTAGTGACATGTATCCGCCCTCGGAACATACGTCAAAGACTCGTCAGATTCTGAGTGATAGTATAAAAGGCGTCTGGGAGCAGATGCTAATTATTAGATTTGCCTCTCTATAAATTGTGTACGGTTAGGCGGTAAAAGTCCATAACTATTCCACTTTCTGAGGAGTGATCCTTCGCTTCTCTTGGTACCTTTAGCAAATTTCGAGGCAGTCCGACCCTAGATATGAGTTCTCCTCATAGCGTCTTGTCCGGCCGGTATGGTGCAGCACTACTGCAACGAAGAGTAAACACAGCCGCTGCGGGCGAGTCCAAGGACAGAGTATTGGCAATGATGATAGACAGAATGAACGAGTAGTCTCTGCTCTATCTAAGAATGGCAGCAGAATAGATAGTAGTATTCCCGAGCCAGTGATGGAAGCCTGATACACCCGTGCATTGAGGTGGGGATGGGGCGAGGATGAGGTGTGACATGTTACGAATGGGACCGTGTCTCCATACATGTTCACCCCTCATAGAAGGGTCCCAGAGAAAACCCCAGCAGCAGCAAGGCTATGGATCGTATCAATCTTCTGCATGGTCGTCACGGTTTGAAATCGCACTCGTACGCCTTAAGAAGACCAGACACTACGGGTCTTCACACATGAGATGCTCGATGAATTCGTGAGTTGATCCTGGCACCCCAATGAAACATGTAGTACTCAGGCTTCCTCAGCGCTCCCAGCACTAGCATTTCTCAGGCGTAAGAGCTTGGAGCTTGGAGGGGCGGGTGATTAGGTGGAAAAGATTTGACTTGTTTCATTACTCGGCATTGGGTGTACAAATCCATATCTCCAGTCACCTCCTTTAAAAGAACCTTCGTTTATGAGATCAGTTCCCATTGAGTGCCTCCGCAAGGTAATGCTTGTAATGTAGTCTCTGTTGTTGTAGCATCGCAAGTGAGAATGGTCCGAGAGGTCCAAGATCCAAGCACGCCAAGTCCCAAATCTTGGCACCAAGTCGGAGATTCGTCTCTTTTTAAATGGGGCTTATTAGATCCGAGGGATCCTTCACAGCGTTTTGATCCTAGCAACTCAGAATCCGACAACGCATTTTGTTTGTTGTGTTCTATAAAGCCCAGCCGAGTTGTATGTTCAAGGTAGTACATTCGTAAACCCTTTGGACGAACCATTCAGAAATTTTCATAATGCGCATTCCCGTGCATTCAACAATCCGTGACCACTCAACAAAGCAGGACCTTGTGCCCAGATCTTCACAAACATCTTATATGCAAACTAAGCACAGAGCTAATCTGGTCAGCGTTACAGTTACTTATAGTATATCTACGGCAAAGCGGAAAGACTTTGATTGAAGCTAACCACGCCCTGAATTAACCTTACCTTGAGACTAACCACGATCACTCATCCAGCGATTCTGTATACAATCAGATGGTTCGACACGCCTGTGCGTACTGTTTACACTCACATGGCTCGACTCGACGTCGGCGTGTAGATGTAGATAGCTAGAAGGGTTCACCCCCTCACTGCTCGCACCCCCTAACCGCTCGTCCCGCCGGGCAACAATTCGGGAAGTTCCGGGGACTATGCTTGTCGCGAAAGTGATCAGGACGAGGGCGGCCTCTAGGCGGCTTCCAGGCGTCAGCCCTATGGGTGAGCGGTTAGGGGGTGCAAACCCTTAGGGGGTGAACCCTTTCTAAGGTAAGTCTAGATTTTCGGTAGAGTTGCCTTTCGGCGGATCGTTTCACGTGGCTAAACATAGATATGAAAAAGTCTTACGGCGTCACGTGCACACAAGCTTTCTCTAATCGTGCGGGCCACTGAGCTGAACTTACTCTATGAAGCGTGCATCAGCCGAAACCCGTTCTCAACACTCCATGTCAGCTTGGAGCCTACTGTTGCGATAGCCCTAAGCTACGTACCGGAAGCCTCAGAGCCCCACAAGCTACTTGGTATACTCGTTCCTGGGCTAACCTAGGTCGCTAAAGCCTAGATTCGGCCACCTTTTGCCCTTCCAATCTCGTGAGCCAATGCTCTCTATAATTGAGGATTAAGTATCCGTCTGACTAATGCGTCTTTTACAAGGCATCTCGGAGGAAATCACGATGCGATGGTGGATGCCGCAGCTCAATTCCAGCTACTACCCTGCAATCCCATCAAAGATCTCAGGGTCCAATCAGCGCGCTTGACGAGACTCAGCTACTCGCTTCGCACCTCAATCTCATCCGTTAATTCGGGTCTTTTGCTATGCTTTCACATTTCGGGCGTGCAGCGCAGAATTTCTCTCCGCCATAGATGTTTAGACTCCGCAAATGTCCGCAAACTTTTCGGGTCGAGTCTTTGTAGATTTCCCTATCTTATCTCTCCCGTCCGTCGTGCTAGTTTCGAACTGTTCCTGGCCACAGCCTGCTCTCTCCCACCATCTTATTGATATCGAATTTCGCAAAAGGAAGCCGATGGTTGCTAATTATAATGAGGCCGGATAATGACACGTCTGGATCCTCAGGTGAGTCACGCTGTTGACCGAAATATTCACCTGGACAAAGCCGACACAATGGATAGATCAATTATGCTCTTTGCATGGTCAAATAGGAACTTCACATCATAATGACCGACGTGCAGGGCGGGGCAGCTATTTAAAGTAGATGTGGTATCCATATACGAGTCAGCAGCCACACCCCATCTTCGGGTTCGCTAGAAGGATAGGCAACACTCCCACCCGCCTGGTGGTAAGCCTTGCACTCGACGCGAGATAGGGTCTTTAAATGCACAATGTCTCACGACTGAGTTCTCTGAATTCTGTGAGACCCTCTGCAAGTGATAAACACAGAATCGTGCCCAATCCTCAATCTTTTCTTACTCACAATGTTCTTCAACAAATGCATTCTCGCGGTACTGATATGCAAATTCTTCGTATACGCGGCTGTCTATACTTGGGACATCACATGGGTCTCCAGAAATCCAGACGGATTGCATAGGAGACCTGTGATAGGTATCAATGGACAGTGGCCGCCCCCTGCACTCACTGCAGATGTCGGTGAAAAGATTACTATACATCTCACGAACAATCTAGGCAACGAGACCACTGGGCTGCACTTCCATGGACTTTTCCAAAATGGATCCAATTCGATGGATGGCCCTACTGGAGTCACGCAATGCCCAATTGGGCCGGGCGAAACATTCACCCAAGTCTTTACGGTAAGCCTTTGAATTTGCTCCGTCTTCTTGACCCTTGAATGCTCAATAACATCAACAGGTGAATCAACCTGGTACTTATTGGTATCATTCTCATAATAGAGGCCAATACCCCGATGGCTTTCGGGGGCCATTGCTAATCCATGATTCACAATCACCCTACGCTGCTCAGTATAGCCAGGAGCTAGTCCTCACCCTATCAGATTGGTACCACGGTCAGATGCCGGATCTCATCCCAGGGTTCCTGTCTGTGACACAGAACCCCAGTGGCGCAGAACCTACCCCAGACTCTGCTATACTCAATGACAATGCCACTACTTCGTTTGCCATTACGCCTGGTAAAACCTACATGGTCCGAATCATCAATGTCTCCGCTTTGGCCGCATTCTTGGTCACTTTCGATCAACACAAAATGACCATCATCGAGGTGGACGGCGTCTACACTAAAGCCCAGACAACTAATCTCATCAGTCTTAAGGCCGGTCAACGCATGAGCGTGCTTATTACTGCAAAGCCTAATGGGAACAAGAATTTCGCGTTTGTTGGAGCCATGGATCCAACGATGTTAGACAGCGTACCGGCTACTCTGGACCTCAATGCTACAGGATACCTCGTCTACGACGATAGCAAACCATTACCAGCAGAAGCTCCCACTTTCAAAGCGTACGATGCCGCCTTCGATGACTTCGATTTAGTACCTTACGATGGCGTGGCTCTTTTCAAGCCAGTCAACCACCAGATCGTGTTGAACATTGAATCGGGAGTGTATTTCAACCAGAATCGGTATGTCGAGAACTTCTCATCTTTACCTCAGGGAGCTACGACTGACGTGCATATGCCTAGGTTTGCCATCAACAACGTTACTTACGTGGAGCCAAAGGTTCCATCCCTTTACACTGCCTTGAGTGTAGGAAAATCAGCCACTAACCCCATCGTCTATGGGGAGTATGCAAACGCTTTCGTGGTGAACTACAATGACATAGTGGAGATTGTGGTTAACAATTTTGACTCTGGAGGCCATCCCATTCATATGCACGGCCATAACTTCCAGATGGTCCAACGATCTGCCGCCAACGCAGGGGTGTACGGTGGTACACCCGTAAACGCACCTAGTACACCGATACGCCGGGATGTCATGGTGGTGAATGAACTGGGATATCTCGTGTATCGCTTCAGAGCGGACAATCCAGATAAGTGTTCCCCAGTCTCAACGGGCTTTCCAGACCGCTTGCTGACCATCGTTGCACGCGTTTGGGCGATCCACTGCCATATTGACTGGCATGTCACAGCAGGCTTCTTCGCCACCATAATCGAAGCGCCTTTGCATCTTCAAGCGCAGAGCGTACCGGCGGACCACTTCCAAGTCTGCAAAGATCAGGGTCTGCCGGATCAGGGTAATGCTGCGGCTAATACGAAGAATCATACGGACTTGAATGGTGCGAATGATGCGCCGCCTGTGCATAACAAAGGGTAGGGAACAAATCCTATGCTTCTTGACGTACATGCTAATGATCCCAGGGCACTTATCACCTAGTGCTGAGGCTGAGCAGACCTTCGGTTGCCCTTCGCTAACCCTCACCAGTTTTTTAAAAATTACCAGTTGCATTTTCGATAATTTCCTATTCAAGCTCATGTATAATCATACATTTCCCCGTCGTCAATTTTGACAGGAATCTGTCGCTGTTGGATTGTAAGGTATAGCTGTATTTATCCCTAGTGAAATCACAATCATTATATCCCGTGAATTGTGCGCCTCCCCTCGTATTGGTACATTTCAGCCCCCTCCAATGATGAAAGCGTCCATGAATCCTATATTGCAAACATTGTTATCTAAATTGTCTGTACAACATATGCTTGCCCAGGTCAAGACTTCAGCCACGATGAGCTCGCCGTGGGAATGGACTCCACGCATGCCATAGCGACAAGCATTTAGGACTGGACTTATTGCGGCAAGCTATCCTCCCCGGCAAAGGTACCTTTATGAGCCATTGCTTCGAATAGTGTACCTGTGATCGGCTCCCTCGCTCCACTCGATGATCTCTATTGAACCAAACCGACCGTTTTCTCCAGAACGCTATCCATATACGCAAGCAGATCGCCCCGCTTTTGCTGGAAGTCTATTCCGTTCGGAAATTTATTATGGTATGACTCCGCTGATGAAGGTGCGGCGGCAGTCCTTAGTCAAGACCTTGACTTCGTTTATCTAGGTATAGAATCCTATTAATACATTTACAAGCTCTGTAGCACGATTTTCACTTTTCTCCAGGACCCTCAGTAAACGTACCTTTCTATGTAAGGGTTTGTTAGAAGGAATGTAGGGAGGATAATGTGAAAATCCCCTGATACTGTTAGTATTACAATGTTTTGGAGTCTTTGAGTTAGGGTCACAAGTCAATGTTAAGACTCGAAGCATGTGTCAGATGCCTTGGTGTCGAAGACTGGGTTTCAAGCACTTCTGACACAGTATTGAGTATTTGTCCCCATCCAAGTCGAAAGTGGGAGTCTCAGGAACAGGGAGTTGATGCCACGATAGCGAAGTAGAATATTGTTGGACGAAAGTAGTAACAGCTTGTATCCTCGGCTATCTCCGCAGCCGGCCGACGTGTGTCAGTATACGAGGCTTGTTTAAACATGATTTTATGGTAGATTCTAGTAAGCAAACGGTCTTTGTGGATTACAAAGAGATCAAGGCGCTGAAGACCGCTTCGTGGTGCCTGGCACAGCGATTCCTGACGAAAGCAGAGCATGAAGCAAGGGAAGAGGCCATATCTGGTTTTCATTCATTACTGGGTGGGTAGGGAGAAATCATACACATGTTACCTTTTGGGGCCTAAGAGGCAAGTGACAAGTCTAGAAATGGGCCTGTATTGGTTTTGGCCAAAGTTCTTACAAACCATGAACTTCCAAGCGCACTCAGATGCCAAATTCTGTTCAAGCGTTAACATGAGCGAAGGTACATGCTACAATCTCTTCCTCTCGACCACTGTATGGGATATGATTAAAATAGTAGCAATCGCCTCCCGCACTCATATATAAACCAACAATCCACTTCCAACCACCCCCGCATACCCCATCTCCCTAACCTCAAAATCAAAATCCACATACTCCCAGCGTTCCACAAAATCCCCTAGACCCCTCAGCGTCGTGCCCCACATCCCCCATGTCACCCTATCCCCAGGATGCAGTATCAGATGCACAGCACGAGAGTACGTTTGTACTTCTGCAGTACCCATGAGCGTGTCGTGGCCGGAGTTGAGCTCTTGGATGACGGCGGTGGCGGCTTGGAGGAGGCAGGTGAGGACGTCGACTGCAGGGAGGGTGCGGGTATAGTGGGAAAGGGTTAGGATCTGGGCTGAGGAGGGGATGGGGTATGTGGCCGGGTCTGTGGGGAGGGCACTGTGAGATGGTGTTAGGCTGGTGCTTGCGGAAGGATAAGGCAAGGTTGGCTCACTTGACTACCCTGGGAAACGTGAAATTGTATGGTGATGTGATGTTCAACTCAGCATTGAATTGCGCAAGTGCTTGAGCGGCGGGAGGAGCTGCCGCGAGGCTGAAGGCACATAGCTTAAGCAAGAGTGCAAAGAGCAACGACTTGCAACAATTCATTTCGACGGACACGTACGGAAGTTGCATAGCCTTTGCCAAAGTATATGACGTCTTGAACAGCTTAGCTAGGAGATCTTATCGAAGTTGGTATTTGTACGTTTCCGGAGACTAATGGTGGGTTGACAGCAGATCCAAGATGCGCCATGCGCATATCCTGAGATACGGATGAAACAACATACGTAATGGGCAAGAAGCGCGCCCTACGCGACCGTAAGCATTAGAACGGTCAATGACATTGTCGACGATCAAAATATCGCGCCGACTGGTGTCGCTGGGAACAGCGCGGCGAGTTATGTGTTGAGGATTATCGAACTTGTTGGTGAGCTAACCCCAAGGACGGACTCGCCTCCCGCGTCTTCTTTTAGGTGAATGTTGAGCTGCCAGCGTCGATATCCCACCTACTCGCCCTAAGATCGAGGAGCATCTGAAGCCTCTGATTGTTTCGGGACATCGCTTGTGGATCGAGCAGCCGGTCTTTGCATGCTGGCTGGCCACGGAGGCCATTGGGCCTAGATGTGTCCTTCACAGATATGGTAGATTGAAGCACAACGGAGTACTGAATCCGTCAAGGGAATCGGGGAAAGCGCTTCGGATTGTTCCCTGTATCTATAGTCCTGCCGTGTTGTCCGACACCGACTCCTCTAAATCTGTAAAGCCTGGCCTTGTAAAAGCCTTCAGCAGCGCTGCCCCTCTCGAGTTGTCAAATTTACTAAGATCTTTTGGCTCGTCTTTGATGTCCCCAGGGAATCTCTTCGCAGGGTAGAGCATCCTGAAACATGCCAAGACATCATTCCAATTCAATGGGCCCGAAACAATCAAGATCAGCTCCTGCTCAACATCTGCATCAATCAAGGCAGCCAAATGCAGCCGCATCATATCCATCACTTTGACCATCCACTGCGGCGGTATCCCCTTGACCTGGTCGAGGCTGCCTTCATAAATGTCTCTGACCCAAATGTCGACGCTGGTTGGTCCTTATGTAGTATTTCCCCCATTTTGCCATATAGCAGTACTGTATTGAGCACAAAGCCAGGTTTCTTCTCCTTGACGAACTTCCACATGTCTTGTTCTGCCTGCGTCTTGCTGGCGCAGTAGACTGCACACGCTCTTTCTGGTTCATACGGCGGAGGCTTCCAGGCTGCTTCGATATTGTCATTATTCGAATTATCTATACTGACTATGAACTCGACATTAGGCTTTGGTGCTGTAATGGCCGTTGAAGAAGAAGTATAGACAAAACGCCTAACAGAAGATTCTTTTGAGGCAGATGTTGCCGCGTTCACGGCTCTGGCGATAAACGGCGGGAAGGACTTTGTGAGGGTTAGGATCGAAGGTCAGGATGCAGGCAAAGTGCGCGACGCTGGCGACGCCTGGGAGAAGATAAGTCAGCAGTGCTTCATGGCCTTCTCATAGGCTCATTCGGTACCTTCGCAAGCTTCATCGCAACAACCTGGGGTGGCCATTTCCTTTACTACCACTGCCTCGAACTTGTTCTCGGCAAATCTGTTGTCATGTATTCTTTGGTCCATGCTGTCTTTGAAGTACCTCGTGATGTACCACCAACTCGATAGCCAGCTTGTAGAAGCTGGTCTGCGACATGACTACCTTCAAAGTGTAGAATGTCAGCATAATAGTAGAAGAACCACGCCCGTGGTTGAGGCCAATGCAGCTCTTCAAGGTGGACTTACCAATGAAGCCGTTACAACCGGTGACGAGGACGAGAGCTTCGGGTGGAATCGCTGGGGGCTTTCCATTGAAGATTGACCAGGTCAACCGACCGTGTATTACCCTCTCATGTCTTTCGCATATGATGAGACATTGTTGTATTGATGGAAATGCTTTAACGAATATCAATGGAGGCCACGGGTATGGCGGAGTCAGCCGAGGGTCCGCCAGATTCCTCTGTATAAGTAGCGTCATGTTCGTTCCAACTGATGCCATTGTGAGTAGTGTACCTGATTACTTCTATCATCATCGTGGGAGTCCTAGAGAAAAGGCGTCGATATGCGCAATAATCATCGCTGTAGCCTGGAAGACCCTTCGGCCCCTACAGAACAACCCTACAGATTCGTCCTCCGGGCAAACAGTTCGGGAAGTTCCGGGGAACATATTTGTCGACTAAGTGATCTGCTCTAGGGGGCTCTATAGGCCGCAAGATCCGTCCGCTAAGATACTGCCCAAAAGAAATGCCGAGAAATCCAAAAGAGGACAACCTCGAACGTTTGCAATATCCACTGAATACACCTTCATTGCGTAGCCTTGTCTCATGAAATGGCTCGACTCCAGAGCCGCTGGCTGTCCAGAGTATCTCATGTTGGCCGAAATAGGTCCTCAAAAGTCATCATTTCGACTCCCATGCTATTCACTGACCGGAGTCAGAGATTTTGAGGTGTGTTGCTGCTACCATCCAATACAGGATGATACCTTCCTGCCGCTCCTATGGTACGCGTTCCAAGTAGTGGCTATTTCTTTCAAGAGAACATTGGTCTATGGAGCGCAAATGGTGTAAGAAAGTTTTCATGGGTCCTTTGAGCCTGAAATTCCGCACACGAAAGGACCAAACAGCAATGGTATCGTCGCAAGTATAAACCGCCTTTGACATCGCATGTTGCGTATATGGCTAGTGGGCCGTCGTCAGCGGAATGTCTGTCTCCCTCTCGCGATAGGCCTTGTAGGATTCAGCAAGCGACATTGCAGCTTTGATGCGTTCTCATTCATTGTTGTTTATACATGATGCTTTCGATTCTTTCATACCGCGAATGGTGTATAGACATATCTCATCCCTAAAGATGTCTCTGCACCATCGTCTTCTCATCCCCCCCTCCCTGGTCGATTTTGGTTGTTTTATCCCTCGCTGTCTGTTTGTGCGGTGCGGAGCACTAGCTTTAGTAGTTAGTCCACAAGTAAGCATAGTACGAGTAGTTGTGACAACTAAAGCGAAGCAAGTGATATATCTCGCGGATTGGACGGCTCGATTAATTTCCTAAAACCAGCCTCGCTGAACCAAAGAGCCACGATTACGAGGTCATGATTTAAAGTATCCGGAATACGCTAGGGGGCGATCATAGAACATCGCTTTTTACGACTAACGCGCAAACGATAAAAAAAGTCGCCTATTTATAGAGTAATTATATTTTAATCCCGGTTTATTAACTATAGAAGTTATTTCTACCGTTATACTCTAAAACTTAGTTATAGCGACGCTACTAGTTATTAATAAACGGATTAATATCGTTTTCTACGCTAAGATTTTCCTATTCTTCTAATTATACTATTTCTAACGCCTCTTTCTCCTTAATAAACGACCGGCGCGCTATTATATAGTTCTTTATAAAGTTCTAGATATATTTAATAGGATTTAAATTAAGGTTATTACTAGGCTAGTCTAAAAAATTAACATAATACTAAATAACTTAATAGCGATTTCTATTACTACGATATATAATTACTAGTATCGTTTTATATAAAGTATATTAGCCGGTTAAAGTATAATATAGCGAATCGGTAGTATACTAGTAGTAGTAGTAGTTCTAGAATATATTTTTAATATTTATATTAATTAATTCTACCCCGTTTTAAGCGTCTATAGAGGGAAAAGTTAAAATATCTAGGGTAGAATAAAACCCGGCTATATATAGCCCTCTCGCCGAGAAGAATTATAACTCTCTCTATATATATAGTTTTTTCCGTTTATTTTTATAATATATCCGTAGCTACGAGTTAGAGAATAGATACTTTTCTTAACTCTAGCTCTTCTAGTAAATAGATATAATATAAACTCTTTTAATTCTAAGTAATTACCCCCTAAAATATAAATATTATATAATTAGAAAATGATTTTTCTAAGTAATCCGGCTCTTATTCTTTATTTTTTAATTAAGTAATATATATATAACCCTGGTTCTCGTTTAATTTAATTAACGTCTCGTTGATATAAATAACTAAATCCTATTTTAAAATAAAACCCTAGTATAGTTAATCTAGGTACTAGCGGTAGTATTTCTCCCGTATTTCTAGCGTAAGATTAGGCTTCGAATATAGAGAATATCTACCGAGTCCTACCCCCGTAAAGGTGTTTTCTACCGTTTATCGAGACGCTTTTACGCTAGCCTCTTAGGTTACCGCGACTTATATTTTCCGCCGGTAAGTATAGCTAGATATAGCTAGTTACGTTATTCCATTAATTTCTTCTTACGATAGTAGAGGGGGCCGGCTGGAACGTATACCGGGAGTTAAGTTTTAGGCGTTTATAGAGTTATTATTATAAATTTTGGCCTGTTTAGCTAAATGCCGGGCGTTTTTAGAAATCGTCGACGTAGGGATCCCGGTACGTGTTTATATAACTTTAAGAAGTGATCTAGTAATATTCCAGGTATAGGTAATTACCCCACGTATAGCTAGGCTTATTTCCCGGCGCCGTTTCTGTGCGCTTATGGTTTATAGGGCGATATTTACATATAAACAAACTATTATTACATGATTTCTATACTAGGGCTGAGCTACGGGCGCCAGGCTTGGCTACGTTAGCCATTCCGGACACTTTAAATCATGACCTCGTAGTAACACTGTACAGAAATTCCACTGTAAATGACTATGTCTTCCTCTCAACCTTGTCGCCTGGGGCTGCCTGACGAAGGCGGATCCGACTAAGCGATGGTATGTACGCTCAGGAGGGCATGGAGAAGGACCTTCGGGTAACAATTTGTTCATCTCATAACAACATATTTGAGCAAAGCCTTTTCAACATCTTGCCGAGAAAAGGGAAGCAAGTAATCCGAGATAGCTGCAGAAAGACTTTTCAAGAGCGTTCTGCTTGGGGCTCAAACCTGATAGCGTTGCAATTATTAAGTAGCCGGATTTCTGGTAGAGAAGATGTTTGTACCACTTACTACGAAGCTGTAAGCTGAGTCATCTAGTTGCATCTCCATGTGGTTTTCGTCGCAATGGAGCGAATCTCATTTTCGACAAACTTATAACAGGTAATTCTGTCAAATGGACCGTCAGAAGATCTCCAAAAGGACGTTACTCTTGTTCGGGGTTGGCACACCAGCGAAAGGTGTGATACAGCTAGGGTCCTCGGAGCGGTCATGTTATTTCTTTGAGGAGTCCTCGGAAATCTCAGGTTCCAGTCCTGTTGAACCGAGGTGTTAAACCTGAATTAGAAGACCGTGTCTCGCTGTGTACAAATAGAGTGACCTACCTTTTAGGGAGGCCTAAACTATTATGTGGTATCTGCACCTAAAGTTGACAACAAAAGTCCTCCTCGTCAGCCTATCTGTTTAGTCAAACTGCACTGCCTCCTGCCCTACTACTTTTCCCCTAGTCAATATAGCTGACGACAGAGAGTTTGGATACTTTTGTCTCTAAAGCTTTGCATGCAATCTTTTGAACCTAAATGCTTCTATCATCGGATTGAGCTTTTATAGACAGAAACTCCGCCTCAAGTTGATCTTGCCGAATTCCAGTCCTCCGTGGTAGCCTATAGTACGAAGGTCATCATCATATCCATCAGATAAAAATGAGAAGACACCCTAAATCGAAGCCCCTATTTGTCCCTCTTGACGAGTGGCTACTCATTTTGTAACGCGCTATTACGCTGCAAGAAACACCGATAGCGGTCCTCCATAATGTAAAATGCTCTTTTCTGTCTTTACTGAAGCTTCCATTGCTGTATCAAACTCTCACTTTCTTGAAAGGTTCCACTCTCAGCACAGATAGCCAGATACTCTTTTCAAACCTACGAAACCCCCTTTACCAGCCCACCCATATCAGACTTTTCCTTAGCAAAGATACCGAGCAAGCAACTATATCCTTTCCTATCCATCCGCTCTTCAACCATATTGACACCGAATGTGTTGCAGACAACAAGACCCATCATCCTTCCAACCCTATCAAATCAGCCCAGATTTTGCAGACAAGAGCTCCACTACTGGAGATGGAACTGTTATAAGAAGACGGCTTGGTTACGCTGCGCAGGATGTTGGCAACTTATACACTACAATGTCACTAAGGTTAGAATTAAAGATATAGCAGATTTTCACATTGTTCACCCAGGAGAAGATAAGGTATTGGTCAGAGAACAGAATGGGTGAGGCCCAAGTATGGGGAGAAACGGAGACTGATGGAAGGGTTGGAACCTATGGTGCTGTCTTCCGATGAGGAGGGATTAAACGAAAGCATGGAGAGACCAGATACATTACGGCCCGTGAATAACAATAACCCATTGAATATTACTTCAACATATGTTTTCGGTGTTCTGGGGTTTAAATTCTCTGCTCATAATTACGAGGTAGGAATCACGTTTGCCGTCTCTGTTGGCCCTTAAACTGACTCTGCGCACTTCGAGTAAGGTTTTCATCATGCGTTATAATGCCTGAACATTGTCAGCATACTACGGAGAATATATTTCATTGGTGACTGAGCTACTATGTGATGTCCACACATGGTGGTATTCCATACTGTTCTCCCTGTCAGCTAGTCCTCCTCGCACTCGTCACGACTGATCAGAAAGAGTGTGGACATTTTCGGCTCTTGCGCTCGATGTGTAACCACAGGAATGTTTTTCGCTGTCATCAGATCGGACTCTCCTGGATGAAGCTTCAAATTCTACGTCGAAATCACATATCAAGCTAGTGGTGTTACCTTTTCCAGGGAAGGTGCTACCTCCTTATTCGAATGGAATACATTTGTGTGTCTCATCTTGGATAACCAATTATGAATCAAATCGCTATGAGTTGCAACACAGGGTGGCATCGGACCCGGATGATGAACCCTGTTGTGTCTCCCTGTCAAGAGATATAAATCCCAGCATTCAGCAACGTTTTTCTAGTCTTAAAAACTCTTCGATATGAACAAGCAAATCATATAGAGCATTGATGGGTCTAAGATATCATCCATCTGCAGATTCCTCTGGCATTCCATCCTCGTAAGCAAGCAAGCCTTGCTGTACCACTATCCTCGCCACCTGTGCTGATACCAGACTTTATTATAGATGACCAAATCTCTCTCTGCATCCTAGCCCGCCCATCATGTGTAAAAAGTACAGATACTACTGGGATTGTGGCTGCTATGAGCGGACGATTAAGATGCACTGTGCACGTTACGATAGACGAGGCCGCCCATGTGAATACCAAATATCGCACTTTTACCGAAAAGAGAAGTGCTCGCGTCACAGTCATAGGAGAAGCCGTTGAAGTCTAGTAGGGAATGAACATGTGCTGGACAGATGCATGCAAGGAATTGAAATCCAATGAAGATGTCGGGTTCTCATGATGTCATTTTCTAATGACGACGATCACTTAGGTAGAGAAGGGATATTATCAGCTCACTCAAAAAGAAGACCCATTAACGAGGAATCCCTCTGCTCCTAAGCCAATATTAATGTTCACTGAAAAACTATGTTTACGACGCTTCAATGCTTCCAGGGCACATGTTCTTAGTCCATGGAACTCATTTTCTCTATGCAGCCTAAAAGTCGAAAAGATCTCCTCTCTAGTTGAGGTCACATGTCCTTTTGTGTCCTGAGGATAGAGCTTATTTCGAATCGTATTACCGGATCCCTCCACATAGTATCTCATGAAAAATCATGAAATGTCATCTTACGCGTCGTGCAACCTACAGTAGCACAGATATAATCTATATAACAAAAAAACGAGCAAGCAAAATCCACGTTTTCTTCTTATCAACCACAAAAACACAGAACAATACTCCAAATAACCCACCATTCTTACCTAACACCAACAACAAGCGTCCGGGCTCAAACAACATACTTAATCTCCCTAGCCCATCATATGCTATCGCATCAAATACTATTTTGGCTGTGGGCACCTCAGTCATTCACGCGTAGAAGACTGCCCAGCTTATGCTAGCGGACACCGCTGCATGAAAGTGACAACCAGCGAACGTGAGATGAGGAATGGGAGGAAATGTGATGATTGTGAGAGACGGGCCAGGGAAAATCATGCGCGGGAGAGTAGGCGCAAAGCGAGTTACTTCAGATAGTGTGCGAGGTATAGAAGGAGCGGAGGCTTGGAGTGTACACGGCACATGGAGGTCCCTTTATGAAATTGCATGCGAGTCGGACGACAGGTTTGGGTTCAATTCTGATATAGGAAGCTAGTTCTTTGGCTGTTCTGATATCATGGCTATGGATCAACAGGTGCATGACTCAGAGTTGGCGTTACACATGCTCGTATTGCAGTTGCACAAGAGAAAGCCGATTTAACAAAGACATCGAGCCAGCAATTTCTTCTATCCTCGTTCATCAAATAGTCTTCCGTCCTTACCAACCACAAAAATACCTATCCTGATTTAAAGCATCATAGCCTCTCCTTCACACCCACCTCACCATGTGCTATAAGATTGAATACTACCATGGCTGCGGACACTACAAAGCCGAATACACAGAACCTTGCTCAAACCATCTCGACGGTGAAAGTTGCATTATGAGAATTAGCGAACGCCAGGATCGAAGGAAAGAAAGACAATGTCATAACTGCGAGAGACAGGCTAGGGAGGCCGCTGAGCGGGAGAGGGTGAATCCGAGGAACATTTCCGGGCCCTAGAACTTCGTAAGGCGGAGAAAGGGGTCTGTCAAATTACTGCATGCGGTAGCAAAGTTTGTTATGATGATTCGGATCCTTTGCTACTCAATTGCCACGGCCATTGATGCACAAATCAAAGACGAAATTCAGCAATCGAGGTAATGGAAGACTTGCAAACACTCGCTATTTCCAAATCAATCACTGAGATTCTTGGCCATAAGTTGATTGTGACCCTCAACTTCTCTCTTCCCGTATGCCTTCGCGCGGCATAGCTAATGCTCTCCGTCGCTTCATCAGCACATATTGGGATCTTGCACTTCGATTTCGCTTGCAAAGTCCCCGAATCTGTAGAGTTTCCCATCGTAGCCTCGGACCCGTTCAAGAAAGTGCATCGAGACGGCACCTCAAACACAATTTTTATACAATTAGTTGCACGGAATACAGCGTAAACGGGTACCCGATAAGACTGAGATTTGTTTTTAGGAGACACGATGGCGTGATAAAATTAAAAGCGTTATCGTTGTACCACGATACCTGTCTTTCTGAGTGGATGTCCTGAATCTCAACTTCTTTCTTGCCCTTGTCGAAATAGCGCAGTCGCAATTACAAATCTCAGCAGTCTGCAGAGCAGCACAAGAGGAAATACATAGGTGGTCGAAAGTATTTAGGAAGCTAGTAGGGTTATTCTAAACTTCGGCGAGGAACTATCGTACGCGGTCTTCGGGGTTAGGGGGTTAATCCCCTATAGTAGCTATCCTAGTACTAGGGAGTACTAGCTAGGTGGTTAATTCAATGTTCTACAAGCAAGCAAAGCCTACTCCGGCATTTGGGGAGCTCGAGCGGCGAGACTTGCAAGTATTCTGGCCTATTTGAAATAAGTAGCCATAAAACCTGTATTTTGACTTGTCTCATGACACCAAGGCGGCCTCGTTGCACGGTCAATATACTATAAAGACCTCGCAAATACGGGGAATATTCCATCGAATAGACGACATTTCCCCAAAACAATAATGAAAGTAAATATCACCGAAACTTCCATGTCACAACTCGACCCGCATTTCAACTTCTGAGCGACACTACTCTGACAATTCAGTAGGTATTCAACCGAAAACATACAACAATATGACTAACGCTCAGGTCTTATTGATCAAAGTCTCATTAACATTCCTCAGACATCCAACACCCTTCGTCTCACAATCTCTCACCACGAATCCTTCAATCAGATAAATCTCCAGCATGTGTCTGTCCGTGAAAATCTACTTCCGTTGCGGCCATCTCAAGAGGACGGATCTCAGGCTCTGCGACAACGAATGGGCGCGAGGTCATCGAACTAGAATAGGTCCTTCGGAATCAAGGGACAAAGTCTGCCACCCATGTCGGCACGCACGGCATGCGCGAGAAAGACGAGATAGGCAAGGACACCATTAAAACTCTCGGATTGATGGAGAGCGAGATGGAAGGCTGAAATACCGATGAATGCATGGTATTGTTTGGTGGGGGATGGTTTAATCATCCAGAGTTCAATTTTCTTGTTCGAAGATTTGTCTGGTATCTATCCGGACAGAGTATGCATCGAGTCAAAAGACCTTAAATGCATGCCTTGTTTTGCTCAAAGTCACGACGAGTGCGAGGATTTTGTTGACCATTAGCGTTAGCTAAAGTGTTTCAAGTGTTATCCTCGACAGCCGTCGAGGGAACACGTTGAGTAAATATGATAGAAGGACAGGCTGGCAAGTTTTCAATTGGCTTTTGAGACCATTAACGAAAGCTCGGTCTGTATTTGGAAGACGCTAGAACGACTGTAGAAAGAACGGCCATTATCAATGTTTCGATATTCTGGCCTGCCAGCCTTGCATTTTGCCGGCTCCGTGGATTTCCTCTCTGACCAGATGTTTGCGCATTGTCGGGTTACCGTATGCTCACGATCCACGTGCGTCGTTTGGTACCATTCCATTTCTATCCTTGACCCCTTCAAATTCGAACGAAATTCACTCCTTCCCTCGTATTGCGGAATTTGGGCAGTCAGATTGGTCTACGTCCTTGTCTGCTTCTAAACGCACAAAAGCCTCAATCTAACCCATTAACATTTTCAATTTATTTTTGTCACTCTTTCAGCATTCGAATATGCTTATAGGATTCATTTGGGTAATTGCCTTTGTTGTTCCTCGTTGATGTTCAACGTGAAGTAGGCGACGAGTTCTATTGAAGTACACATCTTGAACACAAACGCTGCCATCATGTCAAGCCCCATAATACAGTTTCAAGACTCTTTGAAATCTGCGAGATCAGGTCCCATCAGCATTCAGGATTGTGTCTATCGTGCCTGGCGAGCCAGTCCAGCCCGTATCCCCAACGTAATGCGATAGATACTCCCCCCAGGCGAACGAATCCATCCAGTAAAGCCAGAAGTGTATCCTCTTTGCGTAGCCCCAAACATATTGAATGCGAACGCAGCAACGACCTGCCACGGAATGGGTGGTTGCCCAAAAACGAGTGTGAATGAAAGTTGGAGTACCCCAAGTGTCACGTCAAATGACGAATCGGATGAATAAAGGTCCGGGCCCCAAAATCCCGCTGCTGCTTCCTCGAAAACGGTGTAGTAGAGCTCTTCGAGTGCGGAAGCGGCAAGCCGCATGGGAAGTATCGCTTGGGTTTCTTGGAATGGGTAGGCGACCCATCCGGTGGGGAGGCCGAGTTCCAGAGGGCTGAAGGGCCAGCGTGAGGTTGATGGAAAATCGACGCCATCGTTTCGCTTGTTGTGTATGGTGATGGTGGCAGGCCCTTCATGTTTGACATTCGGCATCTCTCTGAGTGTATGTCTTATAACGGGTCTGAGTGTTTGAGTGGCGTTGACAATGGCACGAAAGATGTTCAGAACAGGTAATAAACCGAGGATTGTAAATAGCTGCATCACGAGGCTTGGTCGAAGGCCTCAAGTACGTGCCTGCAGAGTGATACTTGACCGGGACAGCACATCGGGTCAAGGCAAAATGAATAGAAATCATCGCGTGCATTGCGCGCAAATGCTGCTGTCGGTTGTCGGCTGCATGCAGGTCTGACAGATAGGAGAATAACTGGCCAGCAACTGAGCAGTCAAATCATAGAGATTTCGGAGCTTTGTCCGCATGGTCTCTTTTAAAGCTGGTTGTAGGTGCGCATTATAATCTGCTGCATATGAGTCATGATTCAGCGGATTCCAAATATTTGATACTTCTTAGCATAATAGATCCATACGGTACTACACACAACTAATTCGATGTATCAGATATGATATTTATTACTCTTAGTAAGATATATTATACATGTTATAAATAGAGGTAATTAGTACGATAATGATATCGTATAAAATATAAAAAAATTAAGAAAGAATAATTAAATTATAGTAGATAGAATAAATCGTATAGAAAACTACTTTCGATATTCTCCGACTTCTATATGATCTCGTATATTCCTATATCGAAGGAAATAACCAGTATTAGAAGATAATATATCGAAAACTCAAATATTTGGAAGGGAGATCCCAATACTAGTTGTCCTTGGTCTAAGGGAAGTCGAATCTGCTGCTTGTAAAGCCGTGATCGATGTTGTTCTGGTCGGCTCTTGAACGTTTGATAGATTGCGGACATCAAATGAAGTGACTAGCTGCGCACTGTAATCGCAGCAATTTGACCAGCTACTATATCAATATAACACGCAATGAAAGCCCTGCAGAGAACGTACCAGGCATCTAGTTCTTTCGTATTCCCCCAATTACAGATGAAGCGAAGCAATTTTTGCAAATTACATATTGGCATTGGCCGGCTAAAATGAGGTACCGAGGCCATACAAATGCTAGTGTAATGTGACACAATGGATCTGGGTTACCTTGTATTGATGACCATCTGACAAGCAGTGCACTGTTCATTTGGCAAGGCTGTGAACTGAGATTGAGAGAGCCTAGAGGTCATCGTGCGGGCTGCAGCTGCAAGGTCGTGGTGTAGAGTATGGGAACCATCTCAAAGCGATAGAGGAGGCGCATGGGCTGATCCTTTCAGGATTGGGTGAAACCACGTCGCATTAGGGCGCGGGCTTCCTTACGCCCGCTTGGAAAATCTTCTTTAGCTATAGAACGGCACTCGTGCCTGCCACATGCCCACGATTGGTCATTAGGATGAAGACAATGGATACTCGCCTAGTGATGCGCTGTGGAGAGAGCTGCATAAAGGTACGATCTCTGCTACAACAGTCTGTGGCACAGAATAATCACAGGCTTGGAGACCCCTCGTCATCAGCTCAGCTACAGCAACGCGGATTTGATGTACCTTGACGTCTCCTGGCCGGAAGGGCGGCACTCGGCCTAGTATTCGAGAAGCGAAGCTAGTACCAAGCTTGTGTAATATTACACCAGGGTGCACCCTTGTGCCATAACATCGAGATTTGCTTCTGCGGTCTTTGGGAGCGACGGGAAGAAGGGCTGGAAGGAGAGTTCGAGGCTGTGGAGAAGCACAGAGAGAGCGAGGCCACGTCCTCCTAGTGGTGCTTGTAATACGGTAGACGCCCATCTCGAAAAAAACACTGCTCATTTCCCAATACAGGGGTCTTCATCGCTATTGGCTAGTTTATTCTCGTCACACAACTGACATCGCTGCCATCGACACATCCATGGCTTCAATACAGCCTTCAGTATGCTGATTGGAATATTAGCCTTCTTCATCCCCGTTCTCTTGACCGCTAATGGAAGGAAGCTAATTACACATGCAAAATTTCATGCCGAAGGAACCGATCCAGCGCCTTTTTGGGGTGAGAACTGTATGCATGTCTCCTGTTATCATCAGACAATGTAATCCTACCTTCTTGTAGCCAAAAGAAGTACAACCGGCCACCCGATTATCGTCTCACTCCCCTTCCCACCAATCGCAGGCTCCAACTCCTCACATCGGCTCAAGCTGAGTATCAAAGCCATGACCTTAGACTTCTAGGGGAATCTCGCCTCGATAAATCCCTATACGTACCCCACACCGCAACCATCTTTTGCCCATGCCCATATGAAAGATGGGACGAAAGCGAGAAAGTTGGGACGAAAGTACAAAAGTCTTCTTCTCAAGGTCGACTATGTCCTACCCGTATCAAAGTGCAACCTCCGATGAATCCGGGGAGGACGCGCTAAGGGCAGTTAGAGCGGGGGGGAAGGGTACGGCTTCGAAGAATCTCACGGGAGAGGACGTCAGGTAGTGGGGTATTTCTATTTTCTCACCAGGATCGATGATAGATACGCACTCTGCTTTAACGCTGGAATAACCATCAACGAGAAAACTGAGAGGCTTGTCGTAATCTCGTTTGATCATCTGCAGTTCCTTCCCACTGTCAGCAGGGAAGGCGATGTTGTCAAGCCAAGATGCTGCTGTGGTATAGCTCGGCTCCGATGGTGGGTAGTTGAATGGCGAGGACAATTCGGAAGCTTTCGCCCAGATCCTGTTGGAGACATCCTGGCTACTTTCCTGGCCTTTGCCTTTGGCAAATATCGGCCGCCCATACTCCCAGACCACAATAGTACCTCCCGATATCAACAGCTTTACGAGCCCAGTAAACGCTTTCGTAACATCGATCATTGCAATAAAGTTCGCAACCGTAATCATATCAACACCACCTTTTCCAATCGAAAGCGGGATGGCGGGTGATGGGGTGGTGGGCTGTTGTTGAGGTCATTATTGAGTGTGGTGTTGACCTTGAGGGTGGGGGTTTGCAGAGGGAAGTGCTGGAGAGTGATACGATTTTGATAATCTAGAGTTCGACATTGCTCTTCAAACTGTGTTGTTAGGGTTGGAGATATGATGGTGATACAGAAAGACTTTCAAGGGATCAAGCTCTCCGCTAATGGTTCGCGCATCTGCAGAAAAGCTCAAACGATTTCCTAATTGCAAATTACGTACGCTAAGAGCAGTGCACAAGGGACGTGAATGGCCAATCGGAGACATAGAGGCACACATGAAAACGCATATGTTTTGTTGTATGACATATGAGGATTTCGGGACATTGAGACGAAGTGTATCCATAATCCTTCCTAGGCCCCGTAAAACGACATCCGATAAAAAGCCATCCTTAGTCTCACTACACCTTCAATGTTAATGTGTGCACTCCGGGGACGCTGAAGCGGGACATATCAAGTAGTGGAAGGAGGTGGCGGAGAGGTTTGGTTTGAGGATTGCTCGAAGCAGGCGAGGGATCTCGATGATCAGGTTGGCCAAACAAGATGGCAATTTCGAATACTGCAGGAACGTTATCGCATGCAGGGATCGCAGATGTCAACATCCAATCAGAGACGAAACAGCTACTAATAACAAGGGCACAGGAGACTACAATGAAGGGATTAGAGATAAGTATTGAAAGCGACACACGAGTCTCAGAGCTACCCAGGAGATCAGGCATAACCATGATCAGGCTGCAAGAGAACGATGATTAGGCTGATGGATTGTCGTAACGGACAGCGTAATTTCGAAGCAATTGTAGCCTGATCAGTTCTTCGTCTATTCCCAATACTGATAAATAGCGAGAAGATCCACCATTGCTGCTAAAGCTTTGCCTGTCGTGGTAGCCACGCACATGTGACGTAAACGTCCAAGACGGGACCTGATGCACCAAATCCCACGGCAGAAGAATTTCTAGGCATAATCGCGGACCTTGTGAACCACTATACCAACCAACTCAGCGAGGAATCCTTTCGCAAAGTCGATACCACGTGGGAAGCTCTATCCTTGGCTGATAATTTTAAGGTCCTCTGCAATTCGAAAGTATGATAGATCTCTTTTTATTGATTTGGCATAAGAGAATCTAACACTGGTCAGTACTTCGAATCCTTACAAAATATCATAAGATGGAGCTACAAAGACCATGGGCGGACAAGATCGCCAATGGTCTTGCTGAGAGTTGCAAGAGGGCTATCGAAGATCCATTAGTGAGCGAGGAGGAACGAAGAAAGGCCGAACACTTTCTCTCAACATTGCCGAATGGGTATGATAAACTTTCTGTTGTGAGAGCAATGATTGCGGCAAGCCAGAGCGTCAATGAAGCGACCTGAAGTACAGCGTGCCCTAAGCAAATGTATGTAAGGGGCATATCAGGCTTATGGTGAAAACCATCGTTCTTTGCCGTACAACATAGATCCTCATACCAACGAGACACTGCTCTTCCAGACTCAATGGGTGTATACAAAAAAGACATTAGCGCGATCAGTTTGGTCCGCAAAAGCCATCTTCTCCTTCATTTCATGCTTCTGTTCTTCACTCATACCTGCCAACGCTCTCTGGTTTTTCCTGTTCAACCAGTCGTTCCACACCCTCATCACCACGACCACGAAACATAACGTAGACAAGGTAGCGATGATGCTGATCTTTCCCGAGATATAGCCGGGAGCTTGCTTGGCCTGGAAAGTCTGCGTGCCAAGAATATTGCCTACGCAGAAGGCTACCATGGTCAACGCATTGGCGGTGACTTTCTTCGAATGGCCGGCGATATTTGAGGCGTTCCAAGCTAGCAAGAGCATGAAGGCTGCACCAAATGTGCCAGTGAGGAATGATGCTGCTAGCAACCCGGCCTTGTTCTTTGGGATGCCGTTGGGATCGAGACCAATCATGAGACCCGCACCTAAGATTGTAGGGAGAATGCAGATCAGCATGACTAAAGATCTGTCGCGCCATTTGTCTGACAGGTATGCGACCAAGAGCACGCATACAGCACCGATGGCGCCGCTGGGTGTATTCAAGATCAGCGCTTGTTTGGACGTGTAGCCGAAGGTCGTCAAGAGAATATTGGAAAAGTTCGAAAGGCCTCCATTGGGTATCGAGCTCAGCATGGTGGCGAGGCAGATCAGCCAAACGCGGGGGTCTCTGAAGGTCTCGAAGACTTGGTCTTTCTTGATGCGAGAATTTTGCGTACCACTTATACAAAGTCAGCGTTGTCCCCTCATTGTAGACATTGACATGCCTTTGGTTGTCCTTGACCCTCAACAGCGCGGCAACCTTTTCAGCGTCCGTAAACCTCTTGGCTTTCACCGGCGAGTCGGGTAGGTAGATGGCTACCAATGCCCCAATGACCATAGTCAATGCTCCAATGGCAATGTAGAAAATCCTCCATGAAGCGAACTTGGTGTTGACAAAGCTAACACCATAGGCGACGAACCCGCCGAAGATTAGTGTGAGGGAGTTGCAGACATAGAACCAGGACACCCGGCGACCTTGCTCCCCTTTCTTGTACCACATGGCAATGATCAGGACTAGGATGGGCGCAACGCTGTAGGGCGTGAGCAGATGCTTATATAGAAGAGCTAGAAGCAGCACATACCAGCTTTCAAAGACACCGAGCAGGGTTCTGACAATACTGAGTCCTGCAAAGGTCGTGCAAGCGGCATGACAGGCTAATATTAGCCCCCATATCATGATATTGATACCTAGGTATAGACCTAGACGGGATATGTGTTGCGCTAGGTATTGAGTCGGAAATTCGGCCACAAGGAAGCCTGCGTCACTACTTAGTCCACACCTGACAGAAGCACCGGGAGGCCTGCATACCAATGTAGAACAACATGGACAAATTCGAGTAATCTTGCCCAACCAAGTGTGTATCCGTTCGAATGCCCATAACAGCCGTGTATGATAATGTAGTCTTATCCAAAAATTGTAGAAAGTAGACAGCCGCGAGGAGAGGAGCCATGGTGAAGTCGATCTTCCGTATGAGCCTTTTCAGCTGGACTGGGTCTTCGAGAATGGCGTTGCCCTCTTCTGCAACCTCTATCGCTCGGGGATGGTTCTCAAGGAAGGCGAGTGCCTCGTCGGCATCATTGAGGGATTCAACTGTGACACCCCCATTCTCTGAAACCACAGACGCCTTGCGGCCGTCAAGGGAGGCAAAAGGGTTCCGCTTCTTCTCTTCGGAACTCATGGTGAAGGTAGCCATGATGGTAGAAGATCAATGGTTACAGAGATGCTGGGGCGGGCCGTAAAACATACACAGCTCCTTCTTGAACCGATTGCCAGATATTGGTATCTGGCTCTGGATGGCCGGCATCGAGCTGCACAGCATTGCCATGGCTTATCGCCTTTATCGGTAGAGGCGATGAAGTCATCCACTAGTGAGGGGTTCTCTCCGGGTGTGTACAACTGCTGATTGATGAGCGCGCCGTTGATAGATCGTTGTCTCTATCAAGTCATGCAGCTCTCGCACCTTCCTCTTTGAGCGGAAGATCAACAGCAAAGCCAGGCATTGGGATCTGATATGCACGCGATCAATTCTCGCTTCCACATACTGGTACAGTTGGTCGTGTACTCGTAAGTATTGACAGGGGAATGCCCAATGAATGGATCATACCGATAACCTGGAAGGACTCGAGCTGCATGAAGAGATGGCAAGCTTGATAGGCCTGAGGCTTGGTGTCAGAATAAGTGGGAATCTCGGACACCATACAATCAAGTCAAGCCAAAAACATTCTTAGAGCCACATGATACGCAACCGCGACTCATCTTGAGCGCTGATAGGCAAATTGATAGTAATCTCTTGCCCAAAGTCTGGATTTGCTCTTTTCAAACCTCGATACCTTTTCAGCCAGACTCGGTACATCACTAGAGTCCCGGAGGAACTAGATTGACTTCTTCCATCCAGCTTCATAACCAACTATGTCATCGTAGACCTTACCTTCGGTTACCTCACTACAATTTTTTCGCGCTGCTAGCGGCGGGTAGCAGCTCGTCGTTGGATCCATATCAAACTGAGATGTTCATGTCTCAATCAGGCTAGCGCCATAATTTTCATACATGTATGACGGTGAGTGAACAGGTTCGTCCAGAGTCTCCCAGTAATTGAAGCACAAGCATACTTGCGACTCAAGTCTCAGCTCCAAGAAGGCACATAAGCTTTTTGGGTTTCCCTAGAGGCACAGCCTACTGCCAATTAATCTGTATCTATCTACCTTCGTCTTGACCACAAGACCTGGCGGCTGAAGACCTACGTTCTTCATGTTGTAGTAGTCCATATCAGCTTTCAGCAAATAGACGGTCCAGACCTTGCTCAGCGTGGCTGAATCTACGGCAAAGTCTAGCAAGTAGCTCAAATGCTTTAATTTCTACATTACCAATACCTTGTCTTACAGTGACAACATGAATAAGATTATCAGCCCTCACCCGCATGATTTCTGGGTGTGGACATGATCCTATTACCCCGGAAAGCTTTTTTTTTTTTGGCGTGGACCACACAATCTACATGTAGAGTAGGGTTTCGCCTCAGCAAGCGAGAAATCAAAATAGCGACATTGACGTGATGAGTGATATCCCTAACATTCGAGACGGCCAAAAAAAAATTCTCTGACGGCTGAATCGTCAACAACATTAGATACACAGAAGCCATGACACTCGCCAATAATCGGGACCGCGCCACGCTCTTGTGGGTCAGTCTACTAGCATACTTTCCAGTCAAGCCTAACATGCCACGTATCCCAAAGTCCCTGATCCTTCGATACCTCAGCGCCGAAGCCACCAGTCCTGCTGCCCCTTTGAGTGCTCGCGTGACCGTCCTCCACAACATGAGAATGATAACGGCACTCCCCAAAACTCTTTCGGGGGTCGGAACGCACACGTACCTCGGGGAATGCTATGGATTGATCTGGAAGCGTGTCTTGGTGAGCTCTGGGGTCTATGCCGGCAGGTTTGAGTTAATGCCAGAGGCACGAACGATCTTATCACCGATCTCACAGATGTCGATCTGACGCGGTACTAAGGTACCGCTTCCCATGGCCGGGATATAAGGAGGTGGTTTGTGACTTAGGCGCCAGGAAGCGAGAGAACGTATGGGCGAATGGGTATGAAAGTTGTACGTGGGTGCAAAAACCAGTAGCATCTTGAGTAGAATCGTCTCATCGATTAGTGTGGTCGTGTATCACTCCGAAGGATGCTGAGCCAGATCGCAATGACGGATGGGGCTCTCTAGCTCAGGCTCTTAAACTGCAGGATAGTCGAAACTCCCATGACGCAATCCTAAATGAGCTTTAGCTCAATACTGTTCAAACAAGCAGGAGACTAATTCTGAGGAATGTAGCATAATGAGACGCGAGTGATCAGGTAATGCGCAGTGAGTTTGGTGATGGATGCCTGCTATGTCGATTGCACAGCGCCCTCGATGCAGTGATCATGTAGTGGAGGATTTGGCCCCGCTCTCGCACTTTATGTTCCTTCATCCCTTGGTACGGTAAGACACCCCTTGCATGAAGCATTGCAACGCAAACAATTATGCACCTTCTCCAAAGAAAATACCCTACTTTCTGCAGGAGAATATGGGATTGAGGATCGCAATAGCGAGGACCATGAACCCAAGCTTCACAAGCATTGAAGTAAAGTACCGAACAAGAAGGCCTTGTTGCGAATCTTACATCAACAAAAACAGTGGCATGGCCGAACAATGTCCTAATGTCATCTCGCAGCTGTATTCGATCCGCTGCTGAGGACTGTTGAAGAGTCTGGACACGTAAGCAAAGCTGCTGCGCGCATCAATTATTGGCTTTGAAACAAGGAATTTTTGGGGCCTATCGATGCGCCAAATCGTCGGCAAGGAAGGATGCTGGCTGCATAGTCAGAGACAGTTACGGCGATGGTCTTGAATTGAAGGACGAGTCGATACGGCCGCGAGCGGCGGGGTAAACTTGAATTCTGGCCGCTGAGGTCAGGATATGAGTGGAAGTTAAGCAACGGCCCTTCCGATCCTATATCGTGTCGCGTTCATACCTCCGGTACCAATTTCAGTCTACCATGGCTCAAAGTGTGAGTGACTGCGGTCAATATAGACTTTCGGGAGGTCAGCTTTGCGAACCAGTCGTTTGCTGAAGGACGGAGGTCTAGCAATCTGGCAGATGTCAAGAGTGCAGCGCGACCTATATCGGACCTTGCTTGTGGTCCTCCTGCGGTCCTCACATCTTGGAAGATTTCCGTTGGGTGAGCTATCTCGTTACTTAATGCAATTCCCCTCACTCCGTATGGCTTTGCGCGAGAAGCCCCATGATTTGGTACCAGGTCTTTCGTATACAGGGGCTTGGTAAAGCTCCACCTATCAGTCAGCTTACACGAGCTTTAGGTCGCTTTTGTCGGCAGAAAAGCAAGACTTGGCCGCACCAATGGATATTCGAGCGCATTTAGCATATGCAAAACTATTGCGAAAGCTTGGCGATGTCGATCCATGCCACACACCCCTGATCCAAATATTCACACCTCATCATTTTTAGCCAGTACTATACGTATCTGGTTAATTATTATATCGTTAGAATCGCGAGATTCAGCTCTATAATTCTTATATACATTATTATTAAATAGGATTAAAATTCGTTGGTTTAGGAATTTAGGTACTACCGAAGTTTTATAATTAAGAAAATCGATATTTCTACGCGACTCCTTTAATCAATTATATTTTAACTAATATTATATTAAATCCTTTAATTTATACGGAGATTAACACCAAAAGTCCTGGCTAGCGTGGAAGTTTGCCCTAGCCTTAAGCGCTAGTGGCCCCCTAAAGACTCTCTATGTCTTTTAGGTGGAAGTGCCCCGGACTAGTAATTCGGATGGTCTGCTTTAAGGGCCTGCCTAAGTATATGTCTAGGCGTATTACCCCCTATCTCTCTAGCGCTTAGACCCTGGAACTCGATTCTTAGGCTTCCCTCGAGCACTCCCCGAGAGGGTTGCGGGGGGCGCAGTATACTAATTGTCCAGGCAACCCTTATCAGGGCTAGATATTTGCCAAGCCACTATTATCCTTAGCGCTTGCCAGGACTTTTGGTGTCATCCTCCGTACCTCTCTAGAGTCGTGGCGATAAGCTATTACTTACAATTCTAAGTTTTTGGATCAGAGGTGTATGCATATGCTAAATATGCACACAGCCTGCACTGCCTGCGAGAACATCTCAAACATAAGTTTGCAACATCGGCATGCAACAGCAACAACATCTTCAAAGTAATATTATGATTCATGATAATAAGAGAAATCGGCACGCGAGCCTTTTACCTTTTCGCGAGGTTAACATGGACAAATTTCCGTTAGGCGTGGGCCTCGGCGAGGAAACAGCGAGACCAAGCTTAGTCTGGCTAATCTCGCTTCCCAGGCAGGACAACGCGCGGCTTGGCAGGTTTAGCTGCATTTTACTTGAAACGACGATCTCCTTTTAGTCAGGGGTAATCCGCCGAGGAAATGAAAATTGGTCGTTCCTGTTCCACGGCACCTGCCGCTGGCCACCCAGCATCCCTATAAAGCCCCTGTCAATCCCAGTCACTTTGCTGCAACGCCTTTAACAAATAGAGAAATGGCTTTCCGTATTGCCGCAGTTGGTCAGACCTCATCAAACTGTAAATACGGAGGAGTACGGCCGAGCCACTGAGCCAGGATGCGCGCAGGAAGGATGCGAGTTGATAGGAGGTATCAGGCGACTGCATAATACGAGTGTGGAGCACCCCTAAGGCTGCTTCCCGCTCACAGCCGTAGTTCTACTTGCTCTCCTATTGGGAAGTGAATCACACGCTCCTATTAATTCCCTCCTCCCCCCAAACTCTCTCGTTTCTTCTTCTTCTTCTTCTTCCTTCGTTCATCTTTGTATCATCCACAGTCATTCGTTAAGTACTGTTGTTCATCGCACTCTTTACCAACTATTTATCTTTTAATTCCAATCCCCACAATCAACCACTACTTTTCCAAAGAACATCCAATTCAAACTCTCCAACTCTTAAAATGAAGTCTGCAATCTTCGCCGTGGCCGCCGTTGCTGGTGTTGCCAATGCCTGGAATGGAAACTACTCTCTGACCGCCGGTACCGCTGTCTACACCACTACTGAGATCGTTAACTCGTACACCACCTACTGCCCATTCGCAACCTCAGTCGTCCAGAACAACAAGACCTACACCGCAACTGCTGTAAGCTCCCTTCTCTCTCAAATCTCTCTCGAAAACTCTACTAACAACCTCCCAGTCTGAGACCCTCACAATCACCGACTGCCCCTGCACCCTCACCCACAAGACCACCGGCATCCCACCCCCAAGCAGCGCGACCCCCTTCACAACTACCACCACCGAAGTCGTTAGCTCATACAAGACCTTCTGCCCCGCCGCGACTCAAATCACCCAAGGCAGCGTCACCTACACCGCCACCCAATCCGAGACCCTCACCGTCACAAACTGCCCCTGCACCCTCACCAAAACCGCCACCTTCACCCCAGGCGTTCCCGTCACCAGCACCGGCTTGGTCGCCTCAACCGTCACAGTGGAGTCCTACATCACCGTCTGCCCCAGCAACACCACCCTCGTCGTGCCCGGTCCCAAGGAAACTGCGACCTACACTGCCACTGCCAGCCAGACCGTCACTGTCACCAACGGGCCTTTCACGACCCCGACTTTGGTGCCTACGACTAGTATCTTCACCCCAACTGCGCCTGCTGCGAGCCAGGTTGCTACGACTGTTGCCCCCGCTGGTACGGCACCCGCTGTTGCTAGCTCCGGCTTCGGTGTTGCGCCCAAGCCTAGCTCGACTGCTAAGCCATTCACTGGTGCGGCCAGCAAGTTCAGCGGTGCTGGTGTTGCCGGACTTTTGGGGTTCGCTGCCTACATTCTGTAGAAGTGTCAAATCGTCACTACTACATTTTTGTAACGGCAATGGCTATTAGTTGGAAAGGTTCGCTTCGATGATAGATAAGAGGTATTTTTACACGTCAAGTGGTGGTCTGGCATACTGGATACCCCCGTTCATGGGTTGCATGCCGTGGGTGTCGATAATGTAGGATACTTGTGCTGTCCAGGAAAGGCATTCCAGGCTCGACTTCATACATTAATTTGAATATATGAAAATTTACAAAACTTCACTTCTTGAATATGCATCGGTTCTCACGTCTTTCTTCGTGTGACTTCATTCGTTTGTCTCGACTAGTGATGCTGCTGCTGCTAATGCGATAGATTTATATACTTGTGTTGTGCTCAAATTCCCAGCCTACGATTGATTGATCCTTCATCATCCTCCAAACCTGCCCTCTCCTCTCCTCTCATGATACTCCCTCCCCTCTCCTCTTATCCCACTTCCTCTCTCACTTCCCCAAGCCTTCTTCCCCAAGCCTTCTTCTTCTCATCCCGCAGCATCCATCCCACATACCGCTACCGCCCATACTAACAACAAGCATCCTCCCACACCCCTACGCCCATTCGGTGGTGAGTCGAGTACCGAGGTCACAGTTATTGAAAACCTTGGCTTCGGAGTGGGAGATGTGGTTGCAGCGATAGGAGATGGGGATCCTCTCTTGAGATGGTGATTTAGCGTATGCAAAACTCGTGATAATTCTTGGCAACGTCGATCACTGCAACACACACCTGATCCAATTATTCAAAGATTCAAACCCAATTAACTCAACGGATATAATACTTATTTAGTCTATTATAATATATTCAGAATCGCGATGTTTTCGTGAACTTAGAGATTTACGATATCTAACGTAGTTTTGTACTCGTAAGGATCGTTTTCTGTAGGATTTCTTTAATCCTACTATAATTTAGTCACTCTTTAACTAATTGTTATATTATATACACCGTTATAATCGGAATAATTATATCTATCTTTTATGTATATAAAAGATCTAGCTAAAGGTAATAATTACTATAACTGATTTTTGGATCAGGTGTGTGTTGCAGTGATCGACGTTGCCAAGAATTATCATGAGTTTTTGCATACGCTAAACTAGAGGGTCGCCATCTCCGCAAGGAGATTACGGGGGCGGTAAGGCTTAGTAAAGAATATATAATATAGTTATATAATTATAATATATATTATTTCTATAAATTATTTACTCTAATTATTTAATTATTTATTTCGAAGTCTATTTTAAGATAATTTATAGAATTTATTAAAATTTATATTAATTATAATTATTATTATTTAAATAACTTAAGGATTATTTTATTAAAAACATTACTACTCGTTAATATAATAATTACATTTATAATAGAGATTCATTTTAATATTTACTTTTAATATAATAAATTTTAATCTCTTTATATATTTTTATTATTATTTATAATAATAATAATAATTTATTATTTATATATATAATAGAAAGATTTAGAGATTCTATTCTTATA
>JAABUK010000692.1_pt1 | contig 69063 bp, 84 predicted proteins | sample 5559141 | NCBI WGS metagenome assembly JAABUK01 (sample SAMN10711869, study PRJNA513367) | rock metagenome | isolation source: Antarctica rocks | place: Antarctica: Victoria Land, Pudding Butte nord | collected 2016-01-03 | reverse complement strand
GTACCTGCTATAGAATGCAAAGAACACCGACCGGCGGATGATGAAAGACGTGAGACCTTCACCGTGATCGTCGCCTGAACCATAGACGTTGTTAAGGTATAGGAACTCGCTATCTTCTGCGTAAATTTCTGAATTACTCTACGAAAGATGATTTCCGCATGGTCTGGTAGCCCACCCGGTGCAGAACTCTATTGGATCACAACGTGTACAGCAGTCCCATGAGCCCAATAGACTGATCTGACGCTGCGACTGTCCTGAGTCAAAAATTCAGAATTCTCAATTTTCGGATCATTCGTCTGAACCCAATTCCCAGAAACTGCGCCAGCTTCTTTCAGTAGATGACCCAGGGTGTAATCTTTGGATACCAGCATATCATATGTTCCGATGACGGCCCGCTGTTTAGTTTTCTTGCTTATCCGGCTCCATCGCGACTTAGTCACGACAACGAGAACGTGTTCCGACATGATTTGCCATGTTCCGGGGGACGCCAGCGTTGGCTCCTGCGTCTCCCCAAACCCACTCCGCATTAACAACGACCCCTCCGAATTTTGGTGCTCTACTGTCAATGTGGAACCGTTCTCGCGCTCAGGATCCCAGTCATCGAAGTCGACTCTCGAAGAGTCCTCGCGTTCGAGGCACCAATTTCTAACGCGAGGGATCACGACCTTTTGATGAAGACGGCGAAGGTCTTGTAGATGTCGATCGACGAAAGAACGGAGTGCCTGGAGAGTGTCAAAATAACCATTCAGCGTAAGCTCGGAACGAACCTTCCCCGTTGCAAGGTCCGCGCCCGATGCTTTGCGCAAAGTTAATACCGTTGCAACTCTAATCCATACTTCTAGCTTTCCGAGCCGCAACCTTCTCTTCAGGCTCAACGGTGGCTCATCTATAGCGGACAGCATGATTTAGCTAGGAAACTTGGTGAAGATGCAAAAGGTCATAAGCTCCAAGTTCAGCCAAAAGAACTCGTCAAGTGAGAAATAGACACGGCTGCAGAGTGAGCTTACTCAAGTCTTCCGCTCATTATCTCCAGCGTCCAATTTTCTTACATTCCGGGAAGCATTCCTTATTCCCGGAATGCATAACATAGAAGGATCTCAAATTCCATATGCCTTCATGTTCTTGACGCGCAGTCATTAAATCGAAGACTGCCTAATTGTGACCATGTTGGCCGAAGATACCAGCCGTTTGGAGAAAATTGATAGGCTGTACGCGTTACGGTTGGATCGATATGTGTCCTTGCCAATGGTGAGGTCGCTCTCACATGATTTGTGCTCGCTATGTTGACGAGACTGGTAGCTGGTTGTCGTTGGCGACCAGTCCTGCGGCAAAAGCTCTGTTCTTGAGGGCTTCACAGGCCTGCCCTTTCCACGTGATGCCGGTCTCTGCACCCGATTCCCAACACAGGTGGTCTTCAAGCGCTGTGCCGACAAGCAAATCGAGGCTCGTATAATGCCCATAGACCTCAAAAATGAACAGGACGGTTGCATAATTTGTACTCTGCCGGGAATGACTCTCGAAGAGTTCAGTGAGGGTCAATTCCAGGAGATTCTCTCAAAGGTAGACTAGAGACCTATTTAAGTTCATGCTTAGCTGAGAAATCATGCAGGCTTGCCTAGAGATGAGAGTTCCGTCATTAGACGGCCCATCGCCAGATGATATAAGATCCTTCTCGCATGATGTCCTCAGAATTAAGCTCAGCGGTCCGGACTACGAGCATTTCAGTGTATTAGACCTGCCAGGGCTCTTCAGGAGTATATCGCTCGACAAAATCTCGTGAATAAGCGTACTAATGAGCAGAACCTACCCCTGGTCGTACAACGAAAGAAGACATGAAGACTGTAAGACAGATGGTCTAGAGGTACATAGATAATGAGAGATGCAGTATCCTGTGAGTTTGCCATCCACCGGATGAAAGAACTACATACTGATTCTCGATCTGAAGCGCCGTCGTTCCTGCGAATGTTGATATAGCGACCCAAGAGATTATTCAATTGGCGGAAGACACAGACCCTGAAGGGACGAGGACGCTTGGGGTCCTCACAAAACCTGATTTGGTTGACAGAGGTGCTGAGGAGAAGGTATTTGCCTGTCGTATCTTTTCACGGATCAATAACTTATTAAGGATAGGTGATTAGCCTCATGTTTGGCTAAGGGCGCCACTCTGGTCTGGGCTATACAGTCGTTTGCAACAGAAGTTAAAGCAATCTTGTAACGAAGCTTGCTGAGCGTAACGCTATGGAAGTCAGCTTCTTCTCCGAGTGTCTATGGTCCGACATTCCTTGTGAACGCAGGGGCATCGGGGCGCTCAAACGACGGCTGGATGGATTCCTTGTTGACCTGGCTCGGAAAAAAATTCAAGAAGTAGCTTGTGATGTATTTCGAGCGATGAATGATTGCAACGAACGGCTGCACAACTTAGGCCCGTAATGAATTGATAAGACTGAACAGCGGACCCATCTACTCAGGATCGCCACCTCTTTTTAAAGCCTAACCTCCCACGCACTCGATGCCTACTACGGGAGAGATCCGTGCTTCACCTCACGTGACGACCTCAGGCTCGCAACCACCATCAAAGGTCTTCAGGACAAATTCTCATCTCTTCTGCGAAGAAAAGGTCAGACGCGTCAAGACCGTCGGATGAAGAACGTTTCTGTTGCCGTCGATGGGCGAGACCCAGAAGATACTGCCCCTCCTCGAGTAGATCAAACCCCGTCGGACAGTTCGACGACATCCTCAGAAGATGGCGATCTTTCCGATTGGAGCCTCAAAAGCCTCTCCGAACCAGAGATATCCTCCGAGTTGAAGCGCATCCTGTTTCACGTCAGACCGCCCTGCTGTCAACCGGATGAGGGAATTATTCCCTGGATACGCCGAGAATACCACCGATCCAAAGGGTTTGAGATCGGCACGATCAACCCATCATTGCTCCCGGCTCTGTACCATGAACAGATTAAGAATTGGAAGTATTACACCTTGGACCATATTAATCAGGTCCTTAGTGCGATCCATTCTTTCCTCCGCCAGATGCTGAGGTTTGTATGCTCGGACCATCAAGTCTGTGATCGGCTGTGGACTGTCCTAAGCCCTCGCGTTGTGGATTCTTATAGTGGAGCTCTTGTACATGTGACTTTGCTTGTCGAGGTTGAGGAGGCGGGAAATATAAGGACCCTAAATCATTACTTCGCTTTGACTCTAGAGAAACTGAGGTTACGACGTGTTAAAAAGCGACTCGCTTCGGTTAAATCTTAGAGATCCGCGGGATTAGAGGGAAGTAAGCCCCTACTCTACTTAACTAATGTTCTTAATGCTTATAAGAGTAATGATAATTAGCTTATTAAGGATCTAGATAACATCTTACGCTCGTATTATAAGCTCGCCTAGAAGTAATTCGTCGACGCTATATTAAAGGAAGCTGTGGATTATCTACTTTTAACTATTATAGATAGGCCCTTACGGGTCTTCTCGCTAGCATTTATTAGCTCGCTCTTAGATAAGCAACTCGCGCACATTACCGGTGAAAGTGTAGAAAGTGCTAGACTTCGAGCAAAAATTACAGGAGAGCTACGGGTTCTTAAGGAGGGACATGCTATATTGAACGATTAACAGGAGCGTGCTTATAGGTTGCTCTTAGGGAGGATCTTCCCTTAGTCTACTAATGCTGCTCTCTTTACCGGTCCTTCGCAAATCGTCATACCTTCGCAGTCACTAAGCGCTGGCATTGCTATGTCTCTACGCTCTCTAGCAGTATCTAAGATCCTGGTCCCTACGAACACCTTCCTTCTACAAAGACTGGCATGATGACCTGTTCTATGAAGTGCTAGACCGGTTGAAGCGCATTCCGGCTGAAGAAGAAAAGTTTGTGCAGATACAACAGGTCAGGAGAATGCTCCTGACATTACTTCTTCGCTGACCAAGTGCAATGGCAGCGGTTGCTAGAGAAAAGCCCGGTGTATTGGGCAGTCGCCCAAATTTTGTCTTCTACACGGGCTCGTTGTCCGAACACGGTGTTCGAGAACCTTGGTAAATCAAAGTCCAGGGTCGTGGTGTGATGTAGACCTACGGTAGGTGAAAACTCACGTAACCCGAATGTATAGGGCAAAACATGCTCCGCGGTCATCATAAGTCTAAGGGTTCGTTCTCTACCACGTAGGGTTTTGGAGGGCGTAGGGACTCGCAAAGGGTTGGTGGTAGCGCCGAAGAGAGCCCACAGCCTAATCTCATGGCCCAGCCCAAATATTTTGGCCCATCCCTCAACAAAGGCCCAGCCTAATCTCATGGCCCAGCCCAGACATCTTGGCCCATCCCTCAACGAAGGCCCAGCCTAATCTCATGGCTCAGCCCAAACATTTTGGCCCATCCCTCAACGATTCGGGGGATAAAGTATTTCCCCAGCCTACTTTCTACGCTTGCAATACGGGAAGCAAAGCAATTAGAATCAGATAAAGGCCCACAACGGGAACAGCTTTCGAATGGCGAGATCAAGGCGATCTTGATCGACCGTCGTGGCAGCAAGAAAAGCTGGACCAAATGTTTAGGCGGATTGGATCTATAGAGTGTCTGAGCAGTGGAGATCTCGTTCGGCAAGTCGAGGAGGAGTCTGCGCGCTGGTCAGACTATGCCGTCAAGACTGATTCAGGTTGGCAGGATGCGATTTGGATGATGGATTTGAGGGAGAGTACCATGCAATCGCTCAAGGAAGCTCAGCTCATTGGATGATCTTAGCCATCGTGCGAAGGGGGAAAGGACTGCATTATGTAATGTAGACTCCACATACAGCTCTATGAAGTCAGCCGCAGATTCGGTACATAGGGTTAGGGCTTGGAGGCTTTCCAATTAGTCTTATAGGGCTAAACGTACGTATAACAGGCTACTGGATCCTAGGCATTTGCCTTTCGATTGGGTCTTAGTGGAACGTTTTCCACAGCTTCCTAGGATATCCTGATGGCACCACCCATTCGCTCCCAACCGCACCGTCCGCGGATCATTCGGAAATCGGTTACTCTCGTATGCCGACGGTCTCACCAGAGGAAGAGATGGATACACAGCCAAGTCCGCCGAAGTCTTTTACACAGGTTGCTCCAAGCCTCCTAGCCGCATCCAGCCGCGAAAAGGGGAAGGCTTCCGTAGAGGAGAGCTCTGCGACTTCCCGCGATGCAGTCGCGCCAGCGCGTACGATTCTACGACCGCAAGATTCAGTCCCACTCGTCACTCTGCAGGAGGCTCTTCGCCTTGTTGCAGGCTCGGAGAAACACTCAGATACGAATCAAGTACTGGTGTTGTGTGAGCGGACCTCGGACCACTTCGAGGTTCACCAGGTCAATCGCGAGGATGTGGAAAACATGGGCAAAACTGACGGCTTCAGTGACAAACACCTTCGTACCCGAGTGGGGAGGGCATAAAAGGATCAGAACTAGCTCGGTCAAGGTAATAGCACACAGAGCGGCCTTTGTGCTAGCTGATCCTGCCTCCATTCTGCGAGTGAAGAAGGCTTTCGAGCACGTTGACATGGCAAAAGACCAAGATGAGTTATGACCTAGCAGATAGACGATGTGATTAAGTACAAGCCAACCACGACAACGGGGTTGCGTCAGTTGCCTAGCCTCTTCCGCTTGCCGATGGTGGCTGTCTCGATCTGTACCGATTCATCATCATCACAGCTTTCACAGCTGCCGCAAATCTCTTCTTTCAATTCGGAAAGCTCCCTCTTCTTCTCTTCCAAAGCTCCTATCAAATGTTTCTTTTCCTTCTCCAGTGTCTCAATCGTTTCTCCATGATTATCCGTGCCCTTTTCGTCCGCACGAGCTTTATTTTTGAGCAGTGCCTGTTTCATGGCCTCATTCTCCATCAAAATCGAGCCCAACTCCACGTGTCTGTGCTTAGCTGACCCCGATACTGGTCCCGTAAAGTCGAGCTTGTTGCACAAGGCAACCAAGCCATGGTTCATGTTCCTTTCGTACTGGAGACCTTCCTCTACCTGATCGTAAGCGAGGGTTTTGTGGTCGAGCGCTTGCTTGGTGTGGCTGTGAGCGCCTTTCTCATTCTCCAGATCCATCAACATCTGATGAAGTTCGGCTCGAGCATTGTGCAGCGAAAGGTCTGACTGAGCAAGCGTGGCCTTGGTCTGGTTGACCTGAATTTGTAGATTTTGTACGGAATGACGAGTTCGCCACGCTTGTTCGTTGGCTGTTTGATTCTGCTCCTGTATAAGGTTGATATCACGAAGGAGGGCGCCCATCGATTCCCACTGAGGTATGATTGATGTCAATGCGTTTCCCTGAGTCTCAACAAGTGCTGTCAGCTCAAGCACATGATGACCATGGGATTCACCATCAACCCACTTCTAGCATTGCCGCCATGATTGCAAGACAGATCTTGGACCCTAGACCTATTCGAAGGGTTGTGTGGAAAGTGTATAGCGGAGGGGCCGTTTTTGAATCCAGGAAGTGCAGGAAGTGAGGGAAAGAGCCATAGTTGTGGAAGGATCCAAAAAAGGCGCACCCCTCCACGCCCAAGGGCATCGGATTTGGCGCCATCAAATGTGGAAAGAATGCTTGTTTCACAATAGGCACTAAATTCTCATACTGATCTACAGTATCTGCTTCGCTTGAAACAAAAGCTAAGAATTCGACTAAGATCGCCAGCTATCTCCTATCCCTCCTGGCCAGATCCCCCTTCCTCCCGGTCCTGGTCGTCCTGGTCGTCCTCGTCGTCAATTTCCTCGGTCTCGTCGGCATTATCGAATGGCGGGCCTTGTGGCAACAGCGGGTATATTGGACTGTATCCGGTGGCTGAGAACGCATGTTGCGAAGGCGTAAGGTAGTTTTGTTGACAGAGCTGTTCTGGTGACATATATGGCAGAGCGGGCCAGGGACCTAGATCGTTTCCCTCCATTAGGGCTATTGGGTTCTAAGAGACCGTGTAATGTTCGTTACCTTGCCCGAGTCTAGCCACAAGATTGTCAGATGGATTGAAGGCCGGGTCTGCCATCTTGCCATAGCTACCACAGTCAGGTCATCACTCTCCAGTATGTAGGAATTACCTACTTGTTGTAGCACAGATCATCCACAGCGGACGTCTGAAGCCCTTCAAAACGGCCTGCGTACATAAATCTAAACAGATGAGCTGCTGTGTTGCATTTCGTGATAATGACTTACCGATCTTGATCAGTGACACTTGCGTTGTTAGGCACTTCTTGACTGGGGATGGGCTGGATTGTTTTCACGAAGGTCTTGATATCCAATGGATGCAGAGCAAAACCCGACAAGTAACGATACCAGTGTAGTTTGAGGGCGGGCAGAGATCGAGTCCCAGTTATTCCCCACTGCTTGATGCTATAATTGAACAGCCACGTCCTAAATTCCCACTGCTCATGCGGAAGAAGTGCGTGAAGAATGAGCAGTAAGTTCTCCTCAATGAGATTCCAATCACCTTTCGCTTGGGTCTCCATGTTCCACGGTATTTATTTGTGGGAATACTATCAAACTCAGAAGATGCATACAGAGGAGTGACCAGGCCTGGGTTAAATAGCACTCAACCAGCTCCGAAGGATCGATGGCGTCTTGCTCTTACACTAGCTGCCATCAAGCCAATGTGATCCGCAGAGCCGGTTTCAAAGATACCCAGATATCCATCATTGAAACGTGTATCAGCAGCGTTTCGGCTGTGCCATCCCCATGAAAGCCGTATAAATGCGTGTACTTGAACGCTGCTCTCCTTCCCTTTCACAACACAGCAATCGCTTTGGCAGACTTTCATCCCTCCGACGTTCAGCTAATCTGACGGTATGCTTAGTGACGAGCAGTGGAACAAACTTCTGGACAGTATGGCCGGACAGGAGCCCACCACTACGGTGCATACTGCACAAGCGAGTGATCAGCCGTTCCCGGATTTCAACGGCGTTAATTTCAACAATACAACGAGCCATGTCCTGGGGGCTGACTACGTGGAACCGAGCTTCGTCGGCTTTGCCGTACCACAGAGCTCCCTGTGCCAGGTTTTTGATAACCCATTCGTGGCGGATCTAAAGAGGGTGTCCAAAGAGCTACAGGTTGTCAAGCAGCGGTAGGACACTCAAGCCGCGCAGTGTCCGCATACTGACACGATCAACAGGCTTGAGACCCGATCCAGGTATATGCTTTTCTTGAACGGTAGCGATAGTTGGTCTAGCTGATCATGAACCATAGACAAGTGGACAGACTGCTTAGCAACATGCGAAGTGTCTTTGCGCATCTGGCCGAGATCGATCCGTTCCTGAGGGAGACACGATCTTTGCTTAAGAACGTCGCATCAGGAGTTGAAGGGTGGGAGGCTGCGTCACCAGACGAAGAGAACAATGAAAACCATGCACTAGGCGATCCTAGTGCATCAGAGGAGCATCATTCGTTTGTAGAAACGGGGGGACCATCGGGTGGATACTCAAGAGTGGTAGGAGGCGGTTAAGCAAGAGCTTTGATAGGACTGCGCCGTATGGCTGTTTCAATTCGTCTGTAGTGTCATTATCGGGAGTGCCTTCTATTGCTTCAATTGTTGGGTCCTTGGTTCGAAGTGGTCAATTCTTTCAATAAACGACATGGGAGTGTAGGTAGAGTGCGTAAACGCCCGCTAGATGCGCTTTGTACTAGCCCGCGTTTCGTGCGCTTTGACGTGATCTACCGTAGGGTATGGTAATCGTACAGGGTTCCTTCCTCTCGTGGGGCAACGAGATTCCCACGGTCGGAGATAGTCCTAAGGGACGACAGTTCCCTGGATTCTTTCGTACCCCACAGTCCACACATCCCTACGAAGCTATAACATCCAAGGTACGACAGGAACCTACGATGTTGTCTTCCCCTGAGACCGCTAATACCCTAGGGTCGGTATGCCCATGCGGGACAGGCGAACCTTAGGGAACGCGCGCGTTAGGAACAAAGGATCCTTTGACTACTTTACTATGGAACGCTGCACCCCCCTCACCAAAGTACGGATCACGACCGGATCTTTAACAATATACGGGATCTACGTTCACTATGATCTTGCTAGCCTAAAATATACGATGGTGTGAGCCGAGTTGCCGGGCTGGGAATGAGGGGTTGGAGTGGACCGGTAGGATCTCGTGCTTCTGGTGTATGCCCGTCAGCCCGCCTCGTAGGTTGTGTCCCTAAATTTGGTTAGTCCAGCAGCGACTTCTTTGTTCACACAAAGTATACCGGAGCGAATCAATGCGTTGATTGCCATCTCCTCGCAATAATCCGGGTATTTCCCTGGGTTGGTGCGACAGATGTCTCCCACCCCGAAAGTGCAATTCCCGCCGCTGCAGGGCAAAAGCTGAGCCCATAACGTCCCGGTGTTCCTATAGACCGCATAAGGACTTCATCACAGCGATCACGTACGGAGGTCTCGTACCATAAGCAGAATAGTACCGTTGGATACAAGAGCATCGTTGGTTTTGAGAGCTGTTCGTCGCTGTAAAACGTACGCTTTCTATACGCACAAACTTACAATGTATCTCGGGCTCCTTTTTCACGCCAAAGTTCCATATTTGGAGTAGAGGGTCTTATTTGGGGAAAAGTACCTCCCTAGTAATTTTGGATGGGCAGGTCAAGAGCTTGGTACATGTCATCGTTTCGGGCTTAGGTGTGTATGCAATATGACACTATCGTTAAAGAAATTGATTGAACGCTGATTAGACGGTCTAACAGCATCCTCGGGCTCTATCCGGTATGTGAGTCGCTCTCGACTACAAGTGCCAATTCATTAGGAGGTCAAGGCTGGTACTCCAATTCCATTAGCCGCACGTTATGCTCGAGATTCGCTTCCACCAGGGTATGTATCTCGTCTTTGATGGTATGATGTGCAGAGACTGTAAGGTCCAGCTCCATTCGACAATATTACTGGTGGAAACAATTACCTGCCACCAATAAAGCACCAGTGTCCTTGGCCGTCCATTGGACCATCTTTCCATCGACGTAACGGACATAATTGCCCTGGATCTCCGCTGCGAGCATTTCTCGCGCATCAAATGTGCCGCCTTGGTGGTAGAGCCGACCGTGCTCGCCTTCGGGTTCAGCGCCTCGAATGTTCTTTTTGTTGGAATAGAAAATCGAGATTTGGAGGATCTACCATGTAAGTGTCGTGCATGAGTCTAGTAACAGGGACGGCGTACCGGACTTGACCCATCTGTCGCAAGTGCGTCGTCGATTAGATCCTTCGCCACAAGCTCATCTCCCGGAGCGGTCAGTCTACGCCTTCAAGTTTGGGACGATATACGGACCCTGGTCCTGCAATTGCCATACCAAGTGGATCCTTCGTGTCACTACTTCGCATCGCTTGTAGCCATCTATGAGGGCCTTGAGGTTTGGCAGTTGTGCGGCGATACCAAAACCAGTCGCTATCATCAGAATACTACCATATCCTCCCATTGGGGTAGCTGAGCTATGAGGTCCGCTGAATAGGACCAGATGATTTGTCTTGCTCGGCGTCTCCTTAGCATGGCGGAGGAGACGGTGAGTGAAACCGTCCCGGGGCTCGATGAGAAGTTGAATCATAGTCAAACGCGGTTCGGGACCGGTCTTTTCCACAGCCCAAGATACGATCATAAAAGGATGAGACTCCCAAAAGGACCGGAAGCCGACTCCAGGGAGCCAGATGTTGACATACTGACCAGCTCGCATTGTCCAGGGGCGTCGGACGTTGATTCTGATTCTGATAGCCCCCCTCACAAGCGCCAATGTTGGGTGGGAGAAGCCATAATGGACATTGAAATTCCTGTATACCACCAACAACACCTCGAGTGAGACTGTAAGGACGAAAATTCCAGAGGCGACATATATACATATACTGCTGACTCCATGCTTTGTGGACACGTGTCGCCATATCGCATAGGCACAAAGAGCAGCGACGGCTTGATGTGTCCTTAAGAAGAATTCGTAGGATGGTCGACGTATGCATTTGAGGAAACTGAAGAAGAGCAGTGCGAGGGACGAAATGCACTACGCAGTCAGTCAGCCTCATGCTGTGTGGGAAGCGTGCACCGGATGCATACGATTATCTCATATAGACCAGGCGACCCACCAGGTTCAAGGTCGCGTGCGCTATCGAGAGTAAGACTGAGACAGCGGCTGCAAATCCATGAGCTTTTCGAACGGTGTGGATCGAGATCCCTAGCATCCCAGCCAAGAAGCTCAGATGCGGCCCAAAGAAGAGGGGGACCATATTGTTCACTGACAGAACGCTCGTCCGAATACTTGCCTGAGCGATTGACTCGATACGATAGACGCTGCAGAAGATGTTGATGAGGATCAGGCTTGTGCGGAGTGCGACTCCTACTCGAGACCACGGTCCTATGAAAGCGTGGCGATACAGAAAAGAAGGATATATGATATGCCGCAGGATCCAGGTGCCGGAATTCTGTGCAGCCGTCCATACGTGCAAGCAGAAATTGATGGTGGTGAGGAGTGCGAAGAGGCCGCCAGCCACGATCGCGTAGAGTTGGGCTACATCCATCTTGCAATTCGTGATATGGATGAAGTGTCGACGAGATGGAAGTGAAAGATAGCAGACATGGCGCCATTATTGGAGATGCCCCTAGTGTTTCATATGGTGAGCCATTTGCGTTGCCCACAAATCGTGCCATCTTCAAAGCTTGACGTTGGACAGTATCTTGAGCGAACATGCCGACCTCTCAGAATTCGAAGGTCGCGCCGAAATCGGCACGAAGAAGAGAGGTTAACATGTTCACTAAAAGGAGTCGCAACCTATTCAAGAAGGCTAATGAGCTCGCGTCGAAAACGGGCACCAACATCTACGTCCTCATGCTCAGACGAGGGCGGTACTCTACGTACGCCTCTACGGATCGGCCAGGATGGCCTTCTCAAGCAGACGAGATCGTAAGACTCCCTCATGCAATTGGTATCTACAATGTTGATGATGACTACATCAGGAGGCCAATCATCCACTTACAGAGCGCAAGTGTCCAGCTGACTTCGCACCTGTGCCTGGTATACTTGATCGAAACAAGGACCCACGAATGACAGGAAAAGACGACATCAAAAGGTCTCCCAACGAAGACTGCAATCAGCGAAACCCAGGTCCAGAAACTATCAGTCTCGTCGGAGACGGTTTCCTCTCGTTTCCGGTCAACGGTGCGCAGACCTTCGAGCCGGAACATCACCACCATAGCGGCGGCGCAACAGACTTTGATTCAACCATGTCGCAGGAAGGACACGGATCTTGGGTGGACAGCGCATCTGATAGAGACTGGGGGAACCTACATGGTGGATCAACTCTCGTCTTCAATAGAGAGGCTCGACAGCACCCACTCAGACACAAGCGGAAGCTCATCATACCTCGTGTCCCGAATTTGCCGGAGCTTTTTGATTAGTGTACATAGGCGTGCTCAACGTATCTGTAGCCAGACGCTATATCACAAAGAGCTTGATTGTTGCCGAGACGTCCTTCACATCGGGATCCTTGCTGAAACATCTGTTGCACCCTTGGCTCTGGCACGTTTGGCGCTAATACGAGCAAGTATCACTTCATGACTTAGTGTGATCTGGTGTAACCTTTTATGGATGGCAGCCCGTCAAAAAGCTACCGGCCCATCGATTGATAGACTGGGAAAATCTCAGCTCTAAATCTTGCACAGGTAAACGATATGGCCGAGAAAGGGCGGCGTTCGTCTAAGGTGATATACATCCTGTACCTGTACTACCACTCTGACAGTCCCTGCGCAGAGTCTACGATCCTCGACCAGTACCATCGATTCCAGGACGGTGACCTGTCATCCGAACGCATCGTGTCATGCTGAAGTCGAAGATCTAGAGCACCAGCTCAAAGACGCAACCCGTCGTCACGACAGCGAGCGCAGCGCACGACTGCATCTGACTCAAAGTTATGAGAAGTTGAGTCAGCAGAACATGGATCTCAAGCAGCAGAACTATGCCAAATCTGAAGCTTGTCGCAAGGGAAACGCGGCCTATCGCGATCTTGAGAAGGCCTACAAGCAAGTACAGTGCAGTCTTGGCTTGGTTCATCAAGAACGTCAATGTCTCCAGGGCCGTCTTGAGCAAGAGAGGATATATGTACAGCAAGCAGATGCCCGGTTGGACCATCTGCTTAGAACGACGAGGATGGTCACCGAGACCTTGTACCTACATACTATCGACAAGTCCGATCCACCTGATGAGAAGAAGAGAGAAGAAAAAAAGCTCGATTACGCGGCGGTATATCTTGAAAGAGACTTGTTGCAGATTGATTGCGAAGAATTGAAAGCATGTCTATCGAAGGAAAGAAAGGGGAAATACTGGACTTGAGTGTCCCTGATGGTAGGCAGTGTATTTTTCATCGGGCTGGTACCGGTGTTTTGATTGGACCGAATTTCTTCCAGCTTTTTATTTGCAGCAATATGTATATATATATTCCTTACATGCATCAAGATGGTCATCTGCTTTATCCATTGGGCACTCAGAGCTACAATCACAAGGATAGTAGCAGCATTGTGTGATCCCGTGCCGATGAATCTCGGAAGCCAGGGATAGCCTCCACCAACAATTTCTGGAGAGTCTGTCGCCGACATGGTATAAGCTGAAGTGCTGGTGGATCTTAATAGATATCGTAGGAGCTAAGTGGAACGATGACGGCACCAAGTTGGAGTGTGGTATCGTTCATGACGCGTAGATGGTCCAACGGCAAGACGTGGGTAATATGATACGGCGAAGTCGCTACACCTGCAAAAGTATTGTCCATTCGATGGTGTTGGACCGGTCCAAACAAAACAGGGAGGAGGCCAGACATTACAATAAGCGAGGCAGCAGTTCCTAGATGAGTTCTGTGAGTCGAAAAGAAAGCTATGGAATCAAGTGAGTGACGAGGCAAACGCGAAGGCCGTCCGCGCACGCATGGAGGATGGGACGAGCGGTTGACCCGGTTCTTGGCGGGCCAAGCGCAGGATAAGGTAAGGTACCTTAGACTTAAGCAATGAAATTGCTGTGGCGTCACCACCGTTGTCCACATTGTTTTATATAGAGCCTAGCTTCGTAGCAGAGATCTTGTTGTCACTACTGCAGCACTGCTTCAATCAGACTCTCGGTATCTTGTGGAACAGACCAGATCTTGACTATTCGGAGCCCACAGGATTCGACCAGATCCTTCCAATCCGACTTGGTCCGCTTTTACCACCGCAGGAAGCCATCATGTTGATATCCGAGAAAGTTGACTAAACGCTCGAGCCGGAATCACCAAGACACCATTCATTGATGAGAATCTTAGAATAGTCCCTAGCCATTGCGGCAGTCGTCCTCTCCAGAATCTCCTTGCACCTGCTATCAGGCCAGTCGTGAAAGATGTTTCGAAAGTAGTATGCCCGGGCGCCTGTCTCCACTTTAGTCCGATACTTGTGCGTTTAGCTTTCGGTGCTAGAGTACCTTTGATACGCTGGTAGGTAAAGAAATCATGCGGCATCGTCTCCATTTGTGGACCGGCATCTACCTTATCGATCGTCACACGAAGATCCTGAAGGATGACTCGGCCAGGAAGCTTTGGATACTTGTTCATGATCTCCTGGAGCTCGTGGCCGTGTCCTCCGCCAACATCGACCATTATCACCACGTTCTCCTTGTGGGAGAAACCTTTGATCAGTTGCTGTTCCACTGGAAAAAACTCGAGCCAGGAGACTCGACCCCGGCGTTGGACAGTCATGAACTTGTTAAAACGACCGAGGTTGCTGGGGTCATTGGCCAACATCTCGAAGATTGGCTGTCGGTTTCCGAACGCAATGTCAATGGCACAGTCACTGGCATCGCAAGGCTCTCTGTACCCCTTCTGATTCAGATACTCTGGAAGACACTGCCAGGCCTTCTCCACGACGTCGAAGCTGCCGAATTAGCAAGCCGCTAGGTTGTGCCGCATTGTAGACACACCAAAATTTGGATCCGTCACTGATACCCGGGTCTGCGAACGTCCGAGACACGTTGGTTGCGGTGAAGATATCGAGGCCAGCTTGCTTGATGGCCCCGGTCGCGGCTAGTGAGCGAAGGATACAAGCTGGAAATCCATAACTCTCATCGTGCTAAGCCTGCTGCCACTTTCGTACCAAGAAGTGCAGCATCAGTACCGGTGACTGTCGCCATCTCATTCACAAATCTTGGGCTTCTCGTCTCCTACAAGTATCTCAAAAATCTTCAACTCGACCGCGATCCGCACAAGTGTTGTCTCCATCGGCTTTGAATAGACTCAGCATGTTTGACCCTGGGGTATATGACTTCCTCACCAAATACACAATGCGTGCCTGTGTCTCACCAGGTGTTTCGAGTACCAGACTCAGCCACTGCGCACCTTTCCGTGCTTGGACTCGTATCGTGTCAAGCATGCGGTACATTCTGAAAGATTGGTGAAGATAATGGTAGGCTCGAGGTTTGGTTATTTATTGAAAAAGTGGCCGCGCTACGTGGCTCGATCTCTGACCCTGATCCTAAGGTGTGGGACAGCGTAGATCGGCCATATGATTCCTCGATCTAGTGGGAAGAGTTGAGTCGGGTCATTGGATGTACTACGTAGGGATATGGCATACCATCGAAGTAGTACGCTAATACGTGGAGGGAGGGTGGGCGACTTCCTATGATAATTGTCCCTTCTCTCCATGATCTTCTTTCACTCCGCTCACAATAATAGGTCCAGTACCATGTCCAACACCAATGCTCCCAAAGGGGGCGATCAGAACAGGGCTTTAAGTATTCTTACTCTCACATGGATTGAGTGGTCTCTCTCTTGCGCAGTTGTGGTCTTGAGGATCATCGCTCGTGTCAAAATGACTCGCCATGTAGGACTGGATGACTTGTTCATTGTGATTTGCCTGGTACTTTCCCGATCGATATCCAGTGCCCGTTCATATGCTGACTGATGTAGCTTCTCATCCTCATTTTCTCGATTATTTGGACCTTCTACGCAACACTGGGAGGCTGCAGGCATGTGTACTATCTATCCGTATCTCAGCAGACTCTCTTGATCAAGATCAACTGGATCTCCCGGCCATTCTGCATCATGGCAATCGCCACCGGAAAGATCTCTGTAGTTTTCCTGATCCTACGCATACTTGGCATCACGGGCACCTGGAGACGACGATCTCTCTACATGATCATATGCATTGTGGTCGTATTGGGTGTCGTCCAAAGCATCCTTACACTCACTCAGTGTAGGCCTCTCGAAGCCTTGTGGACGCCTTCGATCGCCTCACATGCAAGGTGTTGGTCACCCAACGTGGTAACAGTTGTCGGTATCTGCATCGGGGGTAAGTAATCTCAGATCTTTGGCTTACATGTCTCACAAACACGCAGGTTTCTACGCTGTGGTGGATCTCTTCCTAGCACTTCTACCAACAACTATCATCTGGAATTTACAGATACCTCGGACAAAGAAGATGATATTGGGCGCCCTCCTTGGCTTAGGGGTCTTGTAAGTGACAGTGATCCTTCCAGAGTTTGATCAGCATGCTGAAGCCCGAAAGCGCTGCTATATGCGCCGCGATCAAGACCACCGAGCTTACTAACAATAGTGCTCGAGACGATTTTACCTGTGAGTCTCCTCGATCGAGTTATATGAGTGTATTTGACACTCGTAGGGGCCACTATCAACTTGTTCGTATGGAACATGTGGGACTACACTCTCCCGTGACGGACAGAAAGCCTCGACACTGACAAATGTACGCACTCGCAGAAATGAGATCAATGTCATCATCATCGCTGCATGCATACCCACGTTACCGCCACTTTTCTCTGGTCTGAAGCTGAGGGGACGAGCAAAAGGTTACCGACGATCGAGGAATAGTGAAGAATGCGTGCAGCTTGGAAGCAGAAATGTAGCTCGGGGGGGAGGCCGTGACTGGCACGCCGGTCGCAAGGGCCCAGGTCATGGGTCTGAGGCCACGCAGACGACCGTGGATCTGAATCGGGAACTTCCTCCCCCACCTCCCCCATCCCGGAACAGGCAGGAGGGTGTCAGTCGCATGATGAACCCTCGGTGGCAGGAGTTCATGCTAGATTACGAGATGGATGAATACTGTCACTAGGATCAACCGTTTGTCGTACATACTCGTGCTGTCCAGAAGTGTGGTCCGACCTTATTAGGTTAGTGCCCAAATGATTGTAGCTAGCCTACAAGAAGTCGAGCATACATGCCTAGTGGCTGGGTGGACCAGAGTTGTGAGCCTTTGAGTTTGACCGCGGTAAGTGTCATCGGTAAGGCGACTGTGCCTTACCTTGGGTTTCGAGTTACTTTCACTAGCGTGTCGATCCTTGAGGCATCTTGCCGAGCGAGTATCACTCAGCCCAGACTAACGGCTCGAGCAAGTATCACTTGTTCTTATCGAGGTTCAAATACACTTGGGCGAGTATCACTTTCCCCACTCGAGCGAGTATCACTAAGTCCAGACTAATGATATGAGCCAAACTCACATGTTTAGAGCTGGTAAATCGAACGAGTACGACGATCGTAATCGTAGCGTTGCATGAGCCAATATCGCCTCAGCCAAAGATCCTTCACCATGATGTATACAGCCCGCACGACATGGAAGTCCATCTCAATGAGAAGCTGCTAGGCGATGTTCTGTACATTGATGTCCTTGGCTTGTGACTAGATTCTTCCATAAATAACATACAATGTATCTGTAAGGCACAAAACAAGCGTCATATGATGTCGTGCATCGTCAGAACACATTTTCCTCTCGGAGATGTTTCTCATGTTGAGGGACCCAGTAGCCGATGTAGCGCTGCTCAGAGATCGCCAGCTCTCGATCTGTCTCTGCAAGTAGTACCTGCAACGAATGCTGTGTCCCTTGCATTGAATTGAACAGCTTCATGAGGGTTTTTCTGGTATCCTTGTAGTACGCCAGCTCTTGGTTGAGATAGCCCACCTGCTTGGTGAGCTCTTCGATGCGCTGTTGAGGATTTGGGGTCTGTTGGTCTTTGGAGATACGGAGCCGATGAGGTAGACATTCCAATGTTGAAGTTGTGCCGCCATTGATTGCGATCCGATGGTCTATGGTCGTTACATCGCCAGCTCTGCCCGAGAAGCGTCGTTCGTGCTGACGGAAGGCTGGATTATCCTCGACCGTCTCTCTCGTGGGTGGGTCTGTCTGGAACGTGACACGACGCTCGCGAGGGACTTGAGATCGTACTGTGTTTCTCTCGATCTGACAGAGCTTGACTTGTAGTTGCTCGGAAGCCGCCTTGCGGCTGGACTTGTGCTGCGGAGAGGGTGGGGCTACTTCGCGGCGCCTGCGAGTTCCTACAGGAGAGATGTTGGATCGACCCTGAGGCTCATGGCCGCTATCGCCTCTACCGTAGATTGTTGGTCGTAGAAAGGGATTGTCTGCCATTGTTGTAATCGAGAAAGACGTGTTGCCGGTAGAACCTTTCGACTGAGCGTGAAGGCCTTTTGTGGAGCCCCGCTCCATTTGCGGCCGGCAGATCAACACAGCCGAATGTGCAACCACTGACGGGCTTCCTGTCCCATTCGATCACCCACCGAAAGCTTCATTCAGGGATGGAACGACGATACACGCAGCGTAGAGGCGACTTTACAAGACCATACCGATTGAAAGATGTACAGATAGAACATCCCGGAGATAACTTGTACGGCAGAGCACCAAAGCTCCAGAAACGTCTGCTTCCAGCGAACCCTAGTAGCTTATCTTTTGCCACAAAGGAGCCAGGAGAAAACTCAGCGAAACGACCGAAGCAAGGTCCAGAGCGAAATGGCAATGTTACATACCATGAATTCATGACGTTTGACCAGGGCGGCTCTGCAACTATTGCTAGCGATAACAAAAAACTGTGTTCTATTGTCGCCATACAAAAGAGTAAGGTGAGGGCCATCAATCCAAAGATAAGGCCTCCGAGTATACGTGGCAACATTGTCAAGCTTATAGATGTCTTTGAAAGAGATGGTGATACCATAATGGTGTATGAACAAATGGATGTGTCTCTTCGATCGATCAATAGCATTCCAGGGCTCGAGTGGTCTGTTCATGAGATTGCGGCCGTCTGCAAGGAGGTGAAACGATTTACGCCGGGGCAATCACTCGCCCGCTCGGTTTTGTTGACTTGAGTACACAGGTACTACGCGGCTTAGCCTTCATACACCAGGGCCTGACCCACTATTATGGCGAGCTTGATTGCAGTACAGTACTGTTGGACCGTAGAGGACAGATCAAGCTAGACATGTCACGAAAGCCCAGGAATATGACGGCAGTCCTGACTGGAAGTAGCCAACATAGAGGACTGTATCTTGAAGGAGAGACGACTGACGGAGTCAATGGGCGGGAAGACGCCCGAAGCATGGCTATATGAAGATGGAGCTCATGGATGCCGATACGAGCTTAATTGACCCGAAGTCAGTACATCTTCAGCGCCCTAGTAAGTGGAACGAGCAGACAGACATCAAAGACTTTCTCGCCGCAACGCAGACTTCATTGGGAGAGCAGCTGTCAAAGGTATGTGGACTGTCCAGGCGATCAGACTTACACTAATGGACACAGCATCCCTTCCTTCCGCGAGAATCACTTCGGAATTGCCTGAAACCGCACGTGTTTACAGCATTGATTTCGGCCAAGACAGAATGGCAGATCATTGCGCCACCCAGCACTCCAATGTCCTAGGTGAGGAAGGCCTGGATCGTGAGGTAAGTCAAGGTCTAGCGTGCGGCTCTGCGGGAAGCCGGTCCGGGCCCAGTAATTTATGCGTACTCACCTTACCTTATACATAAACTACTACTTTACATGCTACCGTAGCTACGCAGTAGCTGATCATGTAAACAGTGGTGCCTCAAAGTAACCGAATATCAAGCATCCTTTGCGCTACTTCGATGATTGTCCCTAATCCTCTTATGTAAGGTATCTGTCTATGATCCTGTAGACATCCTGTCCACGCCTTCTTTTGCGGGTCGCGAGTGACAACCATCATTCGAGTGATGAAGACTTCCGGAATGGATGTGATCGTTGTCATGCATTACAGACGATATCGCGTCAAGCCTTTCTGGCGCATCGCAGTCCCTTACGATGTACTCAGTGGAGGCTCGATACTGGTAAGCCACCGTTTGTGGCACCCAGGTTCAAAATTGGACAACTTCGAGCCAATGCATCTTCAACACACGTACGCAAAGAAAAGGAGATATCCGTTGGATATGGCGAAGCGGAATCGGTTCTTGAGCGTGCTCCTCATTGAATGTTTGTGAGCTGCATGGACCTTTACTGAAGTCCGATCTTCAGGGGTAGCTTGTAGAATCAGAGCGACAGCGGGGGAATTACTCCAAGATCCTTGGTTGGACAGTTAGCGGATGGGGTAGCAGCGGCGCACCAGAATATGTGCATTTAAGCAGAAAAGCTCGTGCGTAGCTAGCGATAGGATACAGCTACAGATAAGATTAGACTCTCCGCGAAATTACGATACGAAATAAAACTCGAGTGTTGGTGCCCGAGGCTTCGTGGTGGGGCGGAAGTCACATACGTGAATTCACACGTGGCTTCGCAAATATGTCGGCCGACGATCGACAGCAAGGCGGTGACGAAGGCTTCTTGAGGGTATGCGAAGCTGGGACCCTTGGTGATGCTGGCAATCGCAGAGGTTATCTGAAGGGGCAGTCTTTCGTGGCTGGGTGGAATACTTCCAGTTTATCTTGCCGACATTTATGCTCGCGCATCATTTATTAGGTTGATAATCCAGTTCTAACAAACTCAATCCGTCATCTAAATAGCCTCGCACAAGCCTTCGCAAATCATCTCGGATTTCCTGAGATCCAGACACTTCGGTGTCCATCAGTAAATCATTATGGTCGACTGGGTAAGGAGCCTTACTCATAACAAGCATTTTACCGCCCTTCTTCCTTTCCTTTGGCCCGCTCGGCATTCTTTTCACGGATGCCAGCTTTGCTTCACACGAGCCTGTCTCCGACCCAATCTTCTCCTCCCTTTTCTAAAGTTGTAAGCTCATTGGACTGATAATCTCTTGATACTTCCGCTCGTAAAACATCATCCAGATTCATCGTCCCCTTATGAGCAGAGACTCGCCGATTTTGGCCCTCGTCTAAGGAGCCATGCTCACTACGTCCGGAAGCGTAGTGGATGGAAATGCGTAAGATCTAGACGAGTCAATGATGCCAATCTCGGGATGAAATTTGCATTTTACGTACGTAGCTGTCATCCAGTGCATCGTCCTTCAGGGCCTGATTCAAAATCTCTTACGCCGGTGCCCCATCCTCTGCTATCGTTAGCGAATGTCTACCAATGACGACCTGCGCACTTACCGATGTTTTCTAATTGCCAGACTAAGCGAACTCGCCGTGTGCGGGTAGTGAAGTCGTTGTAGCCTCGGATCAGTTGTCGTAGATAGGGCAATTGGGCGACTATTCTAAATCCGGAAGCGACCATGAGAACTCTTTCGTATTCCCCCAGAGTTGCGCTGGCCCCATGCGGACCAGTGAACAATGCCAGACGGAAATCGCTCCTACCAGATCCGCCTTCGTACCTGGCTAGCCGCTGAAGTATGGAGGTGAATCCTTTTTGAGAGTCGACCAATAATTCCAGATTCGTCTGCTCGCCTTGCTCACAGGACGCTACTATGAACGGATGACTTTGTAGGAAGGACCAAAAACTGACCGATGGTATCCATAAGTTGATATACTGTCCTGGGTTGATCTTCAATCTGCCATGGACGGTGAGGCTGATCATGAAGCCACTGCCAGCCTTATTAACCACTGCTCGTGGGAGGTGTCCCCAAAACATGCCGTTCCGATAGAAAGTGGCAAAGAGCTGAATAACGGATGTGAAGCCGAAGATCCCAGCGGAAACATAGAGACAGACTTGGTTAACGAATGATTTAGAACTCAGGTGGCGCCAGAGCACGTACCCAACCAGGAACGCCAATGCTTGGTGGCTACGGAGGAAGAATTCATACGAAAGCTTGCGGATGAAGCGTATTGAGAGTACTATCAAGAAGCTGAGAGTAGATATACCCTGCCAGTCTTTGAGTGAAATATCGGCGGAAGTGACTATGTGACTTACGATGAGCAAATAAAGGTTCCCAGGCATGCGTAAAGAGTACGTAGGGTCGTGATGGACAGCGGCGAATGTGTGCAGCGCGACGAGTGCGAAAGACATTATTCCCGCGGAGCGATGGATCCGTTGGTAGTTAGACAGTGATAGACCCAACAGATCGGCTAAGAAGCTCAGGTGAAGACCAAAGAAAAGCGGCGCCATGTTGATTATTGAAAGAGTTCCTGCCCTGTCTCCCGCTGCGTCGAAGGAATTCACGCGAAAGGTGACGCAGAAGACGTTGAATAAGATATACAAAAGCTGAAGCAGAATGTCGGCGGGACTCCACGGCCCCAAAAGACGGTGTCGTCGCACTACCAATGGATAGGTGAAGTACCTGGATATGGTAATGTTAAGCGATTGGAGAAATTGCTGGATGAATAGAAAACCTTTCATGAACATCAAAATAAGGAAGACGCCGCCTGCGACGATAGCATAGATTTGAGTGATCTCCATGATGAACCGGCAATATGATGAGAATGTGCAAGGAAAGTTGGCGCGAAAAATGCGAGGAAGAGATGAAGCAATAAGGGTTGACTAAATACTGAAGGTCACCAGGAGACGTGAGGTATGGGGAGAAACCTGGGTCCAAATTTGGCTGGGAGGAGGGAGCGGGGACAGGAAATGGCTCCAGGACATCCAGAAGCTATGGCATCCACAACTGCTGCTGTGACTTCCGGAAAACAGGCTCTGGGCTATATTTAGGACCATGGCTCATTTGCGCTATGGATTTGGCGAGACTTCGGCCCATAACTGATGCCTGCACGTGATGTGGCCTAACAAACCGTAGATAGGATACAAAGTATGGTCCGGATAGGAAGTCAATGAACCACACTGGAAGCAGGAACAGTGCGGCTTACTACTCCACCGTATAAAATCTGCGCGATGAGACTTGGATGATTGATACTAACAAGCCGAGGTCATGCTTCTTCTAATCATGGAGGAAAGCATGCTTCAAAATTCAGGGTTATCGTCGTCTGAAGAGGGGCAAATTCACTGACCTGCAAAAGCTCTTCTGCGGAAGTAGACGTAATCTTCGATAAAAACTCTTCAGCCGTGGAAGACCAGCGACGTAGATCATTCGCTTTGCTCCCCTCACGCTTTTCCAATAATTATATCATAAAATCTTTAACGGCTTAGACGTCTAGATGCCCCCTTTTTACTTCTTTCGATATGACCGTATAGCGCTCCTGTATACTGATTTTAACCTCACCATCATCGTTCAAGAGGACAGATGAGCAAGTGATATTGCCGTGAACCAGGTCCTTGGACTCAAGAAACTCGATACTGCTCAGCACCTGGACTCGTCAATGCCGGCGTTGGGGTGATAGGCTGGAATCTTACCTGACCGACTATTGCTGACACGTGAGTCTCTTTAAGGTGAACGGGTGCCGCGACGACTTGGACCAGAGAGATTGGCATATGTTCAAGAACAACGTAAAGTTCGGCTCCGAACTCGTAAGCGTCCGTGCATCTGACGAAATACTCCCCTTGGACCCGAAGGAGCATAGAGAGACTGGTATTCCTGCCTGAGCCTGAGAGCTTTCGTACCGCGACCACTTTCGAAGCTGGACGACCTTTTGCCGTAATACCCGAACGTTTCTTCTTCGCCACGGTGACAAGCCCACTAACCCTGAGGTTATAGCCTTCGTCGTACGACCGCCAAGGGGATTCTTCCTTCACCTCGAAAGATACCTTTCCGTTTAAGTTTCCAGTAGCACCGTCTTTTCTAGACGTCTCATTGGCAGGAGCAGGTTGACTGGAAGGATGAAGACCGCTCGGCGGAGATGATTGTACCTTTCCAGTGTCCTGTTTAATGCCAGGCCTTTTAGAAATTGGATGTGTTCGGTCCGAAGAATTAGCGGTACGTCCATCGCCTTCTTGATCGGGGTATGTTCTATTCCGTTTTGATTTGGCAGCGGTATCGTTATGAGTGTTCGATGAGTCTTGGGTGTTTCTAGATAGTGAAGGATTGCCACTTTCTGGTGGCACATCGCTCGAAACGAGTGGATGGGCGTGAGGATCTTTCAAATTGACTTGTGTAAATCGCTTGGCAGAGTGAGAAGCCATTCTAGATGTCGCGCGACGGAGTGTCGTCAGTGACCAACGAAGGATAAATAGGAAGGCCGACAGGGACAGAAGGTACGTAGGGAAGGGTGTAGGAGAATTTTTCGGAATCCGGTAGAAGATCGATAGACATACTTTTCTATTCACAGGGTAGCACAGAGCCATTTAGTGATCGAGATGGCATCCACTTCTGGCGTCTTAGGTCGTTAGTTACGGCGGTGTGCCTATCTCTCAAGAGGCATTGGCCACCCCATTTCCTGGCTGGTTCGATCCTCCTCAAGCCTGGTCATATAATTCCTCAAAGCTGAAGCTTCCCTCCTGTAGACGGAGGTTGTGATGCTGGCCATCAAACGATGCTGTCGTGATGCAATGTACCCGAGTGCAAGCTCAGGAAGAAAGCCTCGGGCGAGAGAAGCAGACGAAGTACATAGGCTCGGCACGTATCAGGCTCGAGCATTTCGATTTCTCGAAGACCGAATTCGACGTGCCTGATAGATTCAACGTGAAGAAGTTGTTATCAATTTTCAAAGGGGGAGGTTGCTTTCAGCAAGATAGCCGGCATCACGTGACGACTGTAATCGACCGGGAACAATTGGACCTTGCCATCCATTCCACTGGGATTTCTTCTGACGTTGTACTCGACAACGTACAGACCGAACGGCCTGAACTACAGCTTCCCCCGGGATTTCGGCTTGAATGTCTCCACGGTCGGTGTCGGGTTCAAGCGGGGAGGGAGATGACCCCTCCCAAGCTATGGTAGACCGTGGATCTATACCTGGCAGGTATGTCGACTGATCCTTGCCTGAGCAGAACATCTCTCACTTACATCTCCAGATTTAAGCGACGATCTAAGGACCTACTTGACCGAGTAACTATCTAACGAGAAGAAACCTACCGACGGTGAAGCTTACCGCAAGATCCGTCAACATTATCTCAACCCGCTTGCAGCGGCTCGATGGTGGGCATATCTGACGGAGAACAAGCAACAGGAGTTGAGGAGGCTACTTTAAAGAGAAGATTACGCAGCGGCTTTCAATGCTCTGTTGCCTTTCCCAGGTCTATGGCCAGACGGAATGCGATTCGGCGTCACGAAGGCCATGATCGGTTCGAAATATGATGAGGTAGGCTAGCCCTTCTTATGTATTGTGAGCATACTAGATTATTAAGCTGCAGGAGATGTTGCATTACCTTAACCATATTAGGAGATTCTAGACCGGCTTGATTCAACATGATAAGCACGATATGCAGAAGGTGGACTATATTACGGTGAAGGCGCTAGAACTTAAAGCACTGGGCACGTCGATATCTAATAGCATGACTTTATATCGTCAACTGAGAAAAGGGGAGATACTCAGCGCATTTAACTTGGACCGTCGCATGGAGATCTGGGCGAAGCTATAGGCGTGGGAGGGTCTTATCCCTACCCTTTGAAGTTTCTTTAAAGATTTCAAGTACATCCAAGCCTGCGCCCATTAGGTGAAGAGATTGGTAAAGGTACCTCCTAGGGGAACTTTATATACGACGATGGCGCGGAGCTTCTCCAAAATGAATTAGAAGAGAGGCAAAAGCATTTTCTAGGAAGCGGAATCGGCCTTTACTTTCAGATCCAGTACTACTTAAAACCGCGTGGCTTTATACTACCGATAAGTGTTTCTCTATATCATGCGACACCTTCGTGAGTTGTCACCAGGCTCCACGAAGTTAGAGCCCAAACCCAGTGAGAGAAAGATCCGGACGACGAAGGATCTCGATAGGTCCGTACGGTATAGACTGGCCGACTTGGCGGAGGGGCTGGGGTTTAAGTCGGAGAAGATCAGCGATTTAAAGGCGAAATACTCCAGTCATGTAGACGGACGGTCACCGTCCGGGCAATCGAAGCCTGTGTACGTCGTCGACGGTCCTGGAGAGTACTAGGAGAGAAGATGTACATATCCCTTCGACCTGGCGTATAAGCAGAGTAAGGACTTTCTTTTCCTTGATAACATATATAACACCGACAAAAGCCAAGGGAGCAGTATCCACCCCGTTTTTGTGAGGAGGTCCGTTTATCTGGCTTACTTTGGCAGACCGGTACCCTATTCGGAACCTGAATTGAATGATCAGAATAGAGAAAACGGTAATTAGGAGCAAGAATAAGACCCTTTACGAGAAGGCATAGATCAAATATATGCATCTCAAGAGCAACCAAACACGGAGGAAATGCGAGAGGATCGAGACATAAGCGAATGGCAAGATTGTGCGGATCAGCTGGGAGACACGAGCCATCTGATTGAAAGTCCGCCCCGTTCACCTCAAGCGATGGACGACGTCGAGAGAGAACAGGGTTCGGTGGCGCCTTCTATAATTTCATCAAGTTTTTATTCAGACGAGAGCTTGCCCGAAGAGGGCCCGCTCGAAGAAAGGGCCCCATCTAAGGAAACCCCTCTTCAGCCAATTGCTTCAGCGCCCATGGAAGCTACAGAAGAGACCGAAACCCTTTAAGAACGGTTTAAATTCATCTTTCGCGACGGACACGATTGGGTTATAATGGAAGAATACTTTTTCGGTCCATTTCTCACCACTTCAGTGGAGCTCACGGCAGAAAAACACGTAAGGGAGGGATAATATCTATTCGACACGGCTCTTTAGTTATTGCACCCCTCGGAATGCTTTGAAGCTACTATAGCAAATGGCACGCACGTCATTCTTCTATTTCCAGCAGGAAGAATTCGTATATCCCCCTAGCTCGCCGCATCTGCTTCCTAATTAGGCGATAACGTCAAATCTTTCAAGGATAACACTAGAAAGAGAGTTGCCAACGATGACATCTCCACGGAAGATCAGGTACGAAAGAAATAAACTCTATAAATTCCGTTTATATGCCTTCACGTCCATTACCGTGATTTAATTTTCAACTGATATTATTGCTGTCAACACACACTTTTGTGCAACCAACCGTATATGCGTCGGCAAGTCTATGTATAGCATGGACCCAAGGAATGGCTCTATGGTTGCTATCTAGGTGCGGCAACACGTTGAGCGGTTCAAATACCAGATTCGGATGGCTCGTCCCGCTGAGACGACGCGGTTCTCATGGTCTCGCAACGCCTCGCGCCAACATTTGAACCATTCATTCGGGACGATTACCGCCACATCTAAAACCCTAGTCTCCTCATTTCACACTCCCCGAATTCGAACCCTGATCAAGGCACTTAATACTGCATGGATCGTATCACTTCTTCTACCTCTTAAACTCGTTCGTCGAAGTTTGCGATCGGCGGGCCTGAGTCCTCTACTAGTCCTTTCAGGCGATTCTCTTCGGCAGCGAGCTTTCCCAATAACATTCCCTATACCTCCAGCATGCATTCTTTCATGTCTAATGTTTTCAAGACTTCCGGATTTAAGGCGGATAGTTCGTTGAGATATTCGCGCCGCTTCGCCTAATTTTGGACACGGAGCTCCTTCCCTTTTTGAATTTCCTTATCCTGAGCAGCCTGCCATTTTCTTCGGGGACGGTTCGTCTTTCTTTGTTCTGTCGCGGGTCTCGGTCCTCTACTTGCGTTGAGCCCAAGATTTGGGCGTAGTGGGTTAACTTGGCATGGTGGATGCAATTGCGACGTGCTGGTGGATTGTACCATATCGGACTTGTAAAAGCAAGTCGTGGATTAGGGTTCTGCAGCTTTAACTCTAAATATGGGTCTCCCAGAGAATACAGGCGTCTGGACCAGTCCGTTCCTTGGTAATCGTCGCCTTTTGGCAGATTTCTCATTCCTTGTGCTCGCATGGCATCCAATCCTGGCACGAGCATCTACTTCTGGTATGAGGATCTGGCACGAGCATCCACTTCTGGCTCGAGCATCCACCTCTGGCTCGAGCATCCACTTCTGGCTCGAGCATCCACTTCTGGCTCGAGCATCCACTGCTGGCTCGAGCTTCAGCATCTTCTTCAGGCTCCAACATCCGTTTCATGTCCATGTCTTCTCAGCTATGGATGTTCTACTAGATCCACTACTACCTCTCCCTGGTCGGTCTCAAATAAGAGAGGCTTAGCAGTGCATAGCCTAGACGTTCATTCGCAGAGCCCTTCTCAAGTACAAGGCCGATTGCTATTCTCATGTCGGCACGGGCCGAAACTCCACAATCCACGTGTCTTTGATCACGTGCCATTTAGGTCCTCAAAACATGGCTCACGTTTTCAAATCAAACGCGACCGAGATGTAGTCGTGACAGGCAGCGGGACTCGTTCAACTAAGCCACCATCCACTTTTGGCTCCCTCTCAAGCATCCATTTCTGACTGGACGAGAAGGGGAGCCAGAACTGAAGGAATATAGGGACTTAAGAGGATTCGTCGGATGACAATAATGAAAAACAATCTATCCATCGAAGGTAAAAACATCACCTGACACCTCCTTCCAAATACTCCCTCAACCTTGAATATAATGGAACAATCGAGCGTTGCAGGCTCAAAGCGACGGCCTAGTATATTGTCTCTGCAACCTCCGAAGCTCAAGCCACCGCAACAAATGACGAAGCACCGTAAGGCGGACCTGCCGCGCACTCCCTACCCTATGCCGAGCAAGGGGTGTAAGCGATCTATCTCAGTCAGCGAACAAGATGATTCTCCGCAGGAAGGAGAGGCAAAGAAACGCAAGATTGCTGGAGAGGGACAAATTCTGAGGACGCCACCTTATCTAGCCACTTTTCCTTCACTCGAGTCTCGGTATCCTCCTGCCAGTCAGTACCGCGTCATTCCTCCGGTAGAACTGATGAAAGGATGGAAATCGATTCTCGACCAGATTAACTGGTCCAAAGTGGTGGAGGAGGCGGGAGTAAGAGAAAAGCCTGACACTTATCGAAATATCTTTAAAACGATTGTGCATTCCCACATTAAGGAAATACTGGAATAAGAAGAATATAGGAAAGACATGAAGGTCGAACTTGCTAAATAAGACGATGAGGATACCGATACCGATAGTGGAAATGATAGCAGTAAGGAGGGTAGCGGTGATGGTTTACGGTTTTGTAAGGATAACGTTTTTCTGGAGAGTGATGAGAGTGGGTGTGGGAGCGAGGATTATACAGATGACGAGACTGATGATAAGGAAGACAGCGATGATGAGAATCCAGTGGATGAAGATTCTGAGGTGATTGATGATTGGGTGTCGGTCTAGCCAATTGAAGGACGTAAATTAATTGGCCTTTCGAAGAATGATAACCACCCATTCGGTATCAGCATTGCTGTCCCTGTTTAACATTGCTTCCACGCATTTCGAGAGTCCTTCTCTGTTGTAGTTGTGTCTACGAAAATTTGTAGCGCAATATTGATTCGCAACATCGTCTAGCGGTTCCGGTACCGATGCTTCTCGGTCAAGCATCTCCGCAAAAAGTCGCACTGTGTAAAGGCGCGAGCGGGCGAGGAGGCAAACAGATGAGGATATACGGAGCTAAAGAGAGAGCCCCAGACGATATAAGTGTGCTGGCTCGGACGGCAAGTGGCTCTCAAGAAGCCATTTTTCACGTGGATGATGAGGATGGTCGCGTAACTTTTAAATCAGAACACACTTTTCTGTAGCGCGCGGATGGATACTCTGATTAAAGCACAGGTAGTCAATGAGGTCACGATTCACACGGACTGAGAGGCTAACGAGTCCGTTAGACGAACGCTAAATTAGATATCTAACATTCATTATTATTGCCTAGCTTTATATGCCTAAGGAGTTGCAGAATGTGAAAAGTAGTATGTGAAAGATAGTATACAGGAAAAACTTAGTACTATATATAGAACTTGACCTTAGACGAGCCCAGCGGAAATATGTACACCTTAAAATTCGCCAGTACCATCTCATGTTTCCTAAGCCTTTACACTTGGACTGACTTATAGGTTTTCTAAATCTTCATCAAGATCTCTACCATCTAGTAGCCTTTCGAAAATTTGCTGATACTTTGATCTATGCTAAGCTCTAACATCTACTTCATCAAACGTAAACCCTTTACACCTTTGTAAGCGCTCGGGTGAGGGACTTCATTCCTGACCCTCTCTGTCGAATACTGATCCGTCAATCCGTCGAATGGCTCCAGGAGGAGTGGGTCTTTGTCAACTGCACTAGCGAGAAGCTGAGTCACATTCTCATATTTATCGCCGAAGGTTGGAAGGACCCGCAGGAACGAAAAACCGGTCCTTTCGATGACTATTCGCTGGTTACTCAAATATTCGCCACACAATAGAACATCCAGGTCGGCTAGGTAGCAACCATTGATAGGTTGAACAGTATCGTCCGAAGTATAAGGAAGAAGTCGTCCATAGCATAACAAGGCAGCTAGGATCAATACGAGCTGCTCTAGTTCCTAAGAGTTCTTAAAATCTTCTCTTAGTCGTCGACATAGGTTCAAAGTACCCCCTGAGCTTGCCTATTCACTAAGGACTCGGAGAGGCCGACCGTGAACTATTGAATTCCATGTGAGGAGTAACAGTATATTGTTCTCTGGCTTTCGAAGGGATGGACATCGGTAGTAGGTGTGCTCGCTTACTACCATCAGTGTTACCCTTCTGTATTCACAAGAGGGAGGATTACAAGTATATGCCAACTAGATCCACCTCTCCTAAGCTCAATCCGCTCAAAACCGGAGACGGAAGATCCTACTAATGTCAGCAATAGTTCAGCTCGTCACTCGCGATGAAGTTACCAAATGTCCTTCTGGAAAGCCGATAGGTAGGAATTCCATCATTTGCATACTCCACCCCATCGTATCCAATGTGCCGATGTCTGAGTCTTTGGAAAAGACTTTGGACTTCAATAGTGCATTATGCATTTCCTTCGGATCACAATCTCCAAACTGGTTTGTACCGGTAACGCCAACCAGAACCATGTATAGGTTGAGGTTGTCGCTGATAGTATATCCTTGATCGAGTGCATGTTGTCGACAGTCCACTATACCGCCGGAAAGTTCAAGCAGGCCTCGGACCAAAGAGATCATTTGGAGTTCTGAGCCATGTAACATCTTGATCGGTGCCTTGCGTTCTGATAAAGCCTTGAACGGATCTGTATAACACTCTTGGAAAGGTTGAAGCAAGTCGGCTTGGTCTTTCGCAAGGAGCTCGACCGCCTCGTGAGAGTCGTAATTCCGTTGCTGATCCAGGCCAAGGAACACAAGATATTGTGTAAAAAGCTTCCGAACAGGTGGATCAGATTCCTAAATCATGTTAATGGAACTGGAAAGCCGAACAGCGAAGAGCTTACCAGAATGTCGTGGATTAACAGCGCTCTTTCAAGCGGTATCCTTAGACCGTTTGATCGAGCAAGATCGCGACAACATTCCTCGTATTCCCAATAGCATCCGGAGCGGATCCTCTTTACAGCGTCGCGGAGAAAGCGAGCACGACCCCTCTTAGCCGCCTCCCAAGTGCCATAGGCCAAGATGTCTTCCCTGATTAGTGCCGTCGGGTCGTAGTCTAAACATTTCTCATGTCCCCAAAAGAAGAGCCATTGGACATAGGATATGTGTATCACTATTTCATAAGCCTTGCCGTCTTCGGTCTTCCCCACAACATTGATTCCTGGCTCCGAGTTGAGCCACTTGGAACAATTCGTTTCCACTTGATCGGCTGGGACGCAAATGAGCTTCCATGACTGATTGCACAGGTCCAAATCAAGAGCTGGCCCTGGGAGCTATGAAGATGTGTGAGCCGTGATTTGTTGACAAAGACCAGGACTTCTTGCCTCGACATCGGCTTGTGGTGAAGACCTCGAATCTATCACGCGTGTGACTCGAAAGTGCCGGAATTCTGACCATGCTACTCCAAGCTCAGGCGTGGAAGGAGGCGTCGGAGCCGACGTTGCATGCATTTCGGGCTGTCAAACAAAGCAAACTCTTTGGAAAGAAGGCAACCAATTCTTCTGGTTCTATATAGGCAAACGCAGGTATCATTAGACCACTGACGGGAAATAGAGGAGCTCTTTTCCATCAAGGATATGCTCCCATCTACATTGAGAATGATCTACTGGTTGCAGCACATGGAACACCACGGCATCTCAACTCTAGCCGTGATAGACTCGCATTATAGCTCCGTTTTCTTCAAGCCTGATGACCGGTCAGAATTCCATGGCTCCATCGCGTCAAGAGTCAAAGAGGCGCGGCATACTAAAAGTCGCGAATCTGAGGGCCCCCCCTGTCAAAGGCGCCATATTGAACTAGAAGTCTTGAACTAAAAGTCGCGGATCTGCAGGCCTCGGGAGGCGCCACATTGAACTAAAAGTCGCGGATCTGTCGGCCCCCCTGTCAAAGGCGCCATATTGAACTAAAAGTCGCGGAATCAAATTTGGTCATGCAAGATTCAGTTTGTGGTGGATAAAAGCTTGGGCTTGATCTGCAGAAATGCCCACGTTATTACAGGTGCACCACTGTCAGCTCGTGCAACCTTGTTCGAACGGGAAAGTTTCGTGCCAGGTGCAGCAGATGTCAAGCTCTCTACCATTTACACAGATCCTGTCCATGACTTCGCCTTCGTGAGATATGACACGCAAGATTTGAAAGCTCATGTCATAAAGCCTGCACAACTCTCATTCGCTGAAGAGGTCAAAGTGTTCCAAGACATTTGTATTATGGGCAACGATGCTGGCGAGGTTATTAGCTTGCGTCCTGGTATAGTCAGCAGAGTCACCCGTAACCCACCGAGCCTATGGTATATTTTCAATGACTCAAGTGAGTATCACCGCAAATTTCAGAATTTCATAATAAATTATTCGCTAGTGACCCACTATCTCCAAGGATCAGCGGATACCTCAGGAGGTAGCTCAGGTACTCCTGTGGTCAACAAGAAGGGTGATATTGTGGGAATGGTGTCAGCCGGGGAATGATAAGCGCAGGGCCTACAACGCATGTAGTGTGGGCGTTCGGGGCCGTATGTGAGCCGCCACCGCTCCGAACCCTTCTGATGGGCAAATGAACGGTATAGCGAAGTCTTCGTGGTCAACATAATGCGCGGAAGTCCAGCTCACCTATTCAGTCTCCCACCGTGGCACTTCATTACCAAAGTTAACGGTGTGGCGACGAGAACCTTGGACGCCTTCGTCAGAGAGGTAAGAATGTTGCCAGAAGGTGAATACTATCAGACCAGCACCGCAGACGATGAAGGCAGCGAATACACGGAAACCATCGTGCCAAACGAGTTCTTCCCCTGCAAAGACGCCAGGCGCAATAAGGACAAGTCGAATACATGGCATTTCACTAGGGTTCATGGATGATGACCCTACCAAGCTAAGAAGTGGGAGAACGTAGGATCTACTTCGGCTGTGGATTTCTGTCGGCTCCGTTGAGCTTCACTTTCGCCGAGACTGTCCTTCTCTTTGGTAAAAGTCTCATCGTTCAATACTGGGTGTTGAGTGGATTGCCTGGGTTGGAAATTCGATTTCTAGTAGCCGTGGGTTCAGATTTTCTGGTCATGACAAATAGAAGACAAGAAGCACTTTGATGTAACGAGGTTCAAGACCTCCATTTATACTGGTTGCTATAAATGGCCACCATGACTGCGCATCTATCTCCCCATGCTAGACGAGAAGGTCGTGCTGTCAATGCCGTCTTGTTAGTCGACGTAGTTGATCTTGCTCTTGATGTCTGGGACATCTTCAGCGGACGAAGCAACTTCAGTATTCCTTGTGATTGACAACAGCCTCACATCACTATTAATATGTCAGATACAAGCTCCACGGTGCGATTACAAGTCCTTCCAACACTTCGACAGGGATCGTGCGGGTAGGCCTTGAAAAATAAGAGACAAGTCGCACTCACAATACCAAGTCTGAATTAGGCGGGATCAGATCAGGGAAGCCGCTGCAGGTTGGAGAAGGTGGATTAGCAATCCGTTCATCTAGCAGTAATGATAGTTGATATGGAAAGAGCTTACCGATCACCATATGCATAATCACTGGTGAGAAATGTCAAAATACTTCAATGCAAGATGAGCACGGCTTATGGTATCTACCTCGAGATTGTCAAGATGCTCCTCTCATCGACACTCATCTCCAACATACCAACGTCCCAACCTTTGTAGTCGCTTAGCCTCTTCCTTCAACTATGGTCCTTGATGGCAAGTACCTTTGATAACCTTCCCAACGCCAATGGCAATCTCAAAGACTCCATGTCCACGGCCCTTGGAAGCACTAAATCTACAGGGTATCAGTAGTCCACCTTGGTTATTTGTTGACCTAATCCTCACGACATATTGTTTCCCCTGGTGATGGTTGGCATTATTGGACTCTTCGTAGAGATAGCCAGTATATTCAACTGTAACAGTATCTCCCTTCTCCGGTTTAACAGTACCATTGCCTTGGTTTAGGACAATTCGATCGACACCCATAATTATTGACCACGGTATCAATCAATGATTGGGAGAAGTGAATTTTGAAACAGATGCAAATCGATGAGAGGCCTCCGGGGACAGGGCGGACGGGCTTGCATATAAATGCATGGTGAAGTCTTACGGATGGTGGATCCAGTATAGATCAAATCTCCAAATCGATTTGTAAGAAAACATTAGTTTTGTCTGCAGACGCAGGCATCGCCGATAGAGCTTGGTCCCTGGCAGAATTTGAGCATCGCCAACTAGCTTTTGTCCCGTAATCAGTTTCAACGGTGCTCCCAAGCTTCAAGGGTGAAACGAAGCCATACTACCCTTGGCGCGGTGAGTCTGTTTCCAAAACGGTACAGTGGAGTGTGAAAATGGTGCAGTAGCGCCTTCCGTTGACAAGGGCCTCGCAGATACCGCGACTTTTAGTTTCCCCACTGCCCAGGTGATGATGCTTAGTAAGATTCTGCGTACGTGCACGCGCCTAGACCAAACTTGAATCATTTGTCGCAGCCAAGTTGCCGTAAACAAACCTGTGCAAAAAATGGATCAGCCAGCCTTTCAGCAAGCTTGGGGCTGTTCAGTGCCCCTATTCGATCAACAGAATCATCTAGTGGCTCAACGTGGTGATGATCCGGAGGACTCAAGCCTCACTCTCACAGACTGGTGCGACTATGAGTGGAACGACATTGGATGTAGCCAGATTGCCATCAACGTTCCCAATCAGACCGTACCTCTATTCAATTCGCAGCCTCGTTCCAATCCAGAGCCTCACTCCGGCCTGGTTCGTTATTGGTACACAGGATGTGCAGCATCCTCAAGTTTCGGACGGTCTCCAAATGCCGATCTGCCACTGAGTGCGGTTGATACAGAATGCCAATTTCCAGCATATGCCCAGAGCTTCCAACAAAACCTCTGGCCCTGGCCACAGCTTGAGTTGACTGCTGAGCTCAATTCTATTCCGATTCCTTATGGCAACACCAAATACGAATCCCCATCAGGCTTCGATCAGGCGCTCACTGCCGGCGACGCTCTGGCTACAGAACGCCTTGGAGAACCCCGTTCCAATCCCCGCAAAGAGTCTTTACGATGTGTAAAGTGCTGGGCTCTTAGGAAACCTGTAAGTCTCTTCATTTAATAGCATTCCAATTGACGACTGACTTCGTATTAGTGCAAGACGGACGGCGGGGAATCTCGCTGTTCGCAATGTGTCAAACTCGGGCTTCCAATTCAAATCTGCACTCGACAGCGACTTGATCAGCACAAACCCTTCGAAAAATGTGCGTTACTCTTGACCCACTCCATATTAGACTAATGATTTCGCAGGGATAAATGAAACATACGAGATCCTGTTTACAAATGTGCGGTCGAGTGGGTCGAGTTCTCCGACTACGGTAAGTTTGCGACACTACCCCAATGGTCCTACTCTAAAGGTCGAATGCTACGAATTCCTCGCAGCCTATCAAAATCAGACTCGCGTTCTTCAGCAGAACTCTTCCGGTTGGCACGCTGCGGACACCACTGCCTACTGCCTGTCGAATACCAAAGTCGATATATCGTCATACGTACAGGGCTGTGTTGAATTTGCTCTGAGTGAAGCGTGTGCGCGTCGACATCCTGTTGCCTTCTTCTTCCACCTCGTATAATTTTACAAAGACGTGAGCAACCTCTCGATTCGTAAGTCCCGAGCTAATTTATTAAGACTCCGATCATCCGACAATGTCTAGAGTTGTTTACCACCCTCCGACTCATGAGGATTATGTGGCAATTTTCTGGGGATGAAAGTCTAGGGATGGCCGCTATCGAAGATCGAGATTCCGCGTGGTACGGTATTAAACCCGTGCCACGGATGATACAGAATTAATTAGGCCACTTACTAGAATTAAACATGATCGACCTGGATAGGAAGACTTTAAGGGGCGTTCAAGCTTTGATGGAGAAGGGAGAACGGCCCATGTGGGTAGTAGTGACTCTGGCCGTTTTTCTTCTCCTGCATACTCGAGAGGTTGATGCAGGGAGAAACATTTTTTGGAGCCGCTACATAGACACGGTCTGTCCTCCCTTTATGTTTCACGATCAGACACTTTTCTGACGATGAAAGCTCGGGTTCTGGATTCACCCGTCGAAGCCAAGGGCCCTGATTGATGAAGCGATCGTCTCTTACAATTCGCTACTGTCGCATTTTCATTGTATGATAGGGCGAAAACCACTAGACGTGAACTGGGATGATCAGAAGTCAGTGGACATGGTAGACAGAAATCCACTTGTGGTGAAGTCCATGAAGGCACTTCAAGCTTACGTATTACGCTTGAGTAAGTGATGGACACGCTTACCACCTCCGGAATCTCACGGATTTATAGAAGAAAAAAGCCTCATTGGTCGGAAGGCCTGTAACGTGTACAAGGACGGAGACCCGAATAGCGTAGGCTTCACGGTTAGCTCTTTGATGTTTGGGGGTATTAAAGAAGGTTGTGAGGTAAAGGGCTTCTCGTAGAAGTGGATAGGCGAACGATATGGAATAATGGAGATAGAGATCACGATATTAACGCGGATCAATATCTTCCGTAGCTAGGGTCTCCAACTCTATGTCCAACCTTCCATATGCAAAATGAACTCTTTTACCGCCTGTGTTACTTCGCTTTGAACCTCTTCGATAGATCCGTCCCCATTGATCTGCGATACGAAGTCAGCTAATGTTTTGCCCGGGTTCACTACCTACACACCCCCTTGAAATAGCCCTCCGCTGCCTTCATGTAGTTCTCCACTTCTGCGTTCCAAACCTTCTTTACAGTGTCTAGCTCGTCCCTAGCTCTACTTTCCGGCCTTCCTACACGCCGGAGCATCCCCTCAGCTGAGCAGTTAAGAAGCAGAGTGTAGTTTGTTTTTTGTACCTACCGGATGTAAGCAGGGTTTTCACTGCCATAGGTAAGACCGACCTTCTCTTCAAACTCAAGAAGTTCTTGCATGCATTCCGGTAACCCGTGTACAAGGCTCTACTTCTTGCCTTCCTCCATTCCTTCATTGATCTTCCTCTCAAGTAAGCTGATTTTCAACTCCGTTGGAACCTCGACCTTTTCCTCCAGGCAATCTTGCACGAATTTTGCATGTGGATACGTCAGATCATCAGACTTCTCACGTAAGACATTATCCAGGGATATGTGCTGAAACCCGAATTTCTGGCACAGGAGAGCGCATTGTGTCTTTTTGCTAACTCCGTGGGCGCCTGCATCGTAGTCAGCACCTGGGGCCAGTGAGACGAAAAGAATGTACCAATGAAGAAGATAACAGGAATTCGCCGTTTTCGCTTTAAGAAGTAGGCCTCTCTCTCCTGCTGCAATAACTCTAACCACGCTCTTCCCTTAGGAGTTTTGATTTTTGATGACAGCCCCTGGAATTCTTTAAGGTCCTCCTCCCCGAATGTCCTTTGCTCGTATTCGTATGCCTGTACTATACACTTAAACTTGTCTATATCACGTATATATCGAGATTCCGCTGTCTCGCCTCCTTCATACTCTAGTCAGGCGGTCCTGATCTTTATCCCTAGGGTTGGATTGATAGGGTTTAACAGGCTCTGAATGTATCAGGTACTAAAGTCTTCTAGTTTGAACTTATGCTCTATCATTTATTAGTCTGTGTTACACGATCTGGAGGAGGCTTGCTTACCTTTAGAAACACCAGTATATGTTAGGATGTCTCCGGCGACTGATTCTGCCATGTCATGGCATAGTGCTAGAAATATGCATCTGTCGATATCTAAACTATCCTGATACACGTCAACGAACATAACATTGACAGGAATATTGGACGAACCGGAGCGAACATAGCTAGAAGTGACAGCCGATATATGTAAACAGCTATACTCTCAGGGTTCTTGATTGTTCTCAACCACCCAGTTCGTGGCAAATGCTTGAGGATCTCTATCAAATGTAGGAAAGGTAGAGGTAACCCCTTTAATTTAGAGTGAACTACTTCCATAATGCCTGAGAATGTTAGGAAAAATATTCACTGGATACCACGACTTCAAAGGACAATCGATGGGATGCGTTTAGTTTTAGACGAGCTATTAACGGCTATAAGTTTATCCGACCCCGCACGTGGCTTCCATCATTTCGATCCGCATTAGTGCCGGGCTTAGAGCTTTCGTTAACAGCCTTTCCTTGCTCTTGCTAACAATCTTTATGATCTCCTATTCTTTCTCTTGTGGCAATTTAAGCCTGAGGCTATTAAGGATGTGATGGAGCAATAGCGCTGGGAGGGATTATGATTAGTGGTGCTTTATGATCTTCTTCGCCAATAACCCGCCCACTGATCAGCCTCGGTCACGTAGCGAAAGCTGTCTTGTAGCTCTTTCGAGCATCCACTTTAGGCTTTTCGTTCGGTATCCACAAGTGGATGCTCTTAAGCATCCGAAAGGGCGCTGTATTGTTTTATATTCGCTATACCCTCTTTGACAATTCCTTTTCTTCATTCCCTCCGCGAAGAAATGACAGCCGAATCATACCATCCAGAGCAATCCTACTGTCGTGTCATGGACGCTTCTTCAGAGACTATAGATATCATGCTTTCGCCTAATATATCGAAACCCTATACCGCTATAAGCGACTTACTAGATAGCGACGCAAGTCCCCTAACCGGCCATAACCATTAACGTGAAGGGAGTCCAGAGGCACCCTGAATCGCAAGGAGCAGGAAATTTGCTGACCGCCAGGTGGCCTTTTAAGGCAGTAAAATATAATGGTAAATGATAATTCATCTAATCTTTCGTTAAGGTCTTAGATCCGGTAGAGCAGGCAATATTAGTACTCTAGATAATTAGATCGTAAGGCACGGGGGGATAACGTCGTCTTACGAGGAGCTGCCTTACTAACTCAGAATATCTAAGAAACATTAACTAATAACACTATCTAAATAAGTGATAGAGCTTACTAAGACAAACGGCTTCTTACTATAGGAGTTAGTATATCATAAAGACACTCGCATAGCTGAGATAAGGTTCTTAGAGAAAGCTACTAAGCTCCGTATAGACATAGAAGGCGCCTTAATAGACTTTAATCGTGGTCTCGAAGAGAGATCGAAGGCTTAAGTAGATGCGGAATCCATTCTATTGAACTACTGGAGCATTAACCTAGGAGACGGGAACATCGAAGACAGCATTTTTTAGTGTCTCCTGCTACGAAAGAGGTATCATGTCAATCTTTGAATATAATCTCGTAGGCTATATACTGCATTTCACCAAGCGTACATCTTATCAAAGCTGATTGCAAAAGTCTATACCTAAACCCAAAACCCCTACTCAGCGATTTCGCGTACTTGACTAAATCTCAAGGGACTGTTAAGTATTCGCTTACTGGCCTTTAATCATCTAAAGTAACAATTCATCAGCGGTGAGGATTAGTAAACATCACCAAAAATCTCTAATTGCCAAATCAAGCGTATTTCCCGCGTCCGGACTTGGTCATTATTCAAACCCCGTGCCCGCTGTTTCAAATACGTTAGAGTTACGCGAACCGGGTCCGGTGGTAATCATCAAGACCTTTCTATAATCGTCAATACGAATTCCTATGCCGTAAGATCTACTTATAATTGCCATGAGGCTCGCCTTCGTAATGTTCGTAGCCGAATTTAATTAGCTGAATGTTTTCAACACCTTCCCCCATTGACTTGGACAGTATTTCTTGAGATTTGTGACAGTCAACGGCGGTGCTCTTACTACCCTGCTCGACTGATTCGCATAACGTGTCCTGGGCTTTACTAAAGTCGCAGATTATTCTGGGACGTTTGTCTAAGATCCTGTCTAATCCTTCCGGGGCAATCCCTATATTACACATTCACGTATTGGCGAGCTCTGATATCAAGCGACCTTGGAACTTTGAGGGTCATCGTGACGCTGCCACCGTATTCCGAAATCAGGGCTCGGGAGTAGCAACTCCAGAAGCTGAAATTCCGGTGCAGGACGACAAGGCAGTGCAAGACAGAGTTGGCCAGGAAAGTGCCAATCAAAATGTACCCGTACAGACGTTACAGCGTCGAGTGCGAGGTGGTATACTTCTAGAGCATAGCCAGCGGCCAATGCGATAGCCTGATGGCCACGCAAGAAAAGCTTATAGGAGGGTACTCGGAACAGCTACAGCGATTAACGAATAAGCGCGCTGGTTACGAGCACGGCCTAGGGGAATATGTTAGTCTCCGTCTCATTTCCAGAAGAATCGTAACTTTACTATGAACCTAACTACTTGGCGGGTAGCGCTGAACAATCTCGACTTTGTAACGCTGGCGTCATTGAGGACAGCGTGACACAGACTGAGAAGAACGGACAGGGCTCTGTTCAATCTACGGATTCGTTGGTATTTGATGATGGAAAGACCTAGTATATCGCTGGCGAAGCTGCGGTGATAGCCGAAGTACGAGAGTAATGTTAATCAGTAATAAAATTCCCGTCCGAGTACCTAGCTCTCTAATGGAGCACACTCCAAATATGCTACAGATCATATTGACGGCCAGGTAGAGAAGGTGCAACAGTACTGGAGCTCGAGCGCATAGTCCGAAAAAGCGGTGCCGTCGCAGGACATTAGGGTAGAAGAGATGCTTCACGAATAATACGCTGTAGGGTCGAAGAAACCGGACGAAAGAGGACGCGGATTATCAGCATCAAACCGAAGATAGCTCCGGCGGTAATTGCGTATATGTGGGTGACGTCCATGACTTCAGTGGTATGACATAATTGAATATCACCATTTGAGGTCAAGCCATGGTGCTGAATTGTACTTGACCGAAAGGCATCCAGATCTGAAGACATCTACTTCTGGCGTCATCGAAGCGAGGATTGCTATCCGGATCCTTTGGTATACACAGCCCGCTTTCGTGAAGAAAATATATCATAGGTCAATTACTATCCGCCGACGAAGGATCTAATTCTGGATGCGGCGCCCATTTGTGGCTCCACTAAATGCTGACTTAAACCTTCACGGCACGCGACTGCGCTATCAATCCGCTACGTTAAATAGATTCGAGCAGGTTACATGCACCTTCGCATCTACCCCATAGCGATCCAACGAAGTAACCGACGCGCCATCCGTGAGAAGTTCCGAAAACGAAGTTCAAGCTAGTTTAGAAAAGGAAATAAGCTGGCGTAGGTAACAGGAGTAGATATTTACATAATCATTCGCTATAGCAATAAACACTATACCTATAAGTTAACCGATCGACCCGCGTAGCCTCTATCGGAGGAAGATATTGTGAGCTGATCCTAAGTCGCCGTAATATAGACCGCTCACGAGTTGCCTGTCAGATAAACCTTACTCCACCCCCTTTCCGCCGGTGTCCCAAAGACTTTGAGACACTGAATGAAGAGAGGGACGATGATGAGGATAACGAGGAAGGACAGACAGGAGGAGGAGTAGTAGGAGAGGACAGAGTACAGGCAGAAGAAATAGAGCTCAGCGGGTCTAAGAAAAGCCGTATACAGAAGCCTAGCGAAAAGACGAGAATTTTTACGATCCCTAAACCTCCTGTCTTGCGGAGGTCGCCGATTAAGGGGGCTTTGCGCACAGATAGCAGATAGATCCTAGAGAAAAAAGGCGCTCAATTTGGAACCAATTATCATTAATAGCTTATGCTTTCCGTGCCACAAGAACGGTGGCAGTGAAATGTCAGAGCTGAATTCCAGATACGATAGATAATCCCCAGATTTTAGACTCAGGGTCTTGCTCGAAAGAGAAACATTGGTATTGGAAGAATGTGATCTGACTGGGCATTGAAGAGGGAATGGCGCAAGCGATCTCTCTCAGCCGCACTATTTCATGCAGGCTTAGACGGCGTAGCCACACCTTATTTATGTCGTGCTTACCCCACATGCAGGCATCTGCGCCTCGTAGTTTCACTTGATGACTAGCATCCATATCTAAGCTCCTGGATGAGGGACGTCTCTACCTTATGTTTGATCGTTGTACAGCCCGTCGAGACTTCTTTCCGTGTTATCTGGGTTATATCTTCACCATGGTCTACCTAAAGGAATATTCCAATGATATAGCCAAGGACGATAAGCGAGATAACGTCTTCCTTCTACACCTTCCTTGCCGACGCCTTTCCAGAGAATGGATAAGGAGAGGCTTGCGCTGTCGGCCATAGGCTACCGGTCGCCTAGAGACTGTTATTTGATTGCTTCGAACCTGATGACTGACGTGCCGTTAGAGCTGAGCCAGTTAAACCACGGTAGCTAGGCCAAGAGGAGCCTGTATGCATAGAAGAGTCCATTAGGATCCCGACCCACGGCCCTGCTTCTGGTGATTGAGTGATTGCAGATGTGGGCCCAATGTGACTGCTAGATCTACTCGACACGACTGCTGCCGTAGCTCTTCCTGGAGTAGGATTAGGGTCTGTGATGGAAGGCGTTTCCGTACTGTCGAGGTGCGCGTGTGCACTAGCATTGACGCTCGTTGAGTTCCATGATATATCAATTTCGATGTTGATAGTCTCTAGGATTTCGTCCGCACGGCTAAGGAAAGCACATTAGCTTGTTCGCTGTAAGTCCGGAATACATACATTGCAACGATGTATAGTATTAATAGCGTTGAAAGCTTTATTCTTTTCATGTTCGCAGTGCATTGAACAATAATAGCAAGGAGAGACATGTTCTTTATTGATTACATAAGTCCGGCATGCATTCTGGATCCGCAGGCGCCTATGATGGATGCCCCTTCTGAGAAGCACATTTTGGATCTAAATGCAGCCAGAATTAATCACGTCGATGACTAAGCCAAAGCCGGCGCCTATAGGAGTATAAATTAGCTGGCTTACTCTTTTCAATATCTATAAGAACCCTTTGTGTTCTCATGTTTCTATACATTTCATTTTGATAGAGATTCAAAGCTCCATAGTATATTTCGTTACTAGAAATCATTTGTTCTGAAACACGTTCGCAGCCAAGATCAGTTGACCTGACTAACAGATCTAAAGCCGTTGACGCTGTTCTACGAGTTCCTTAGCCATGAGCTTAAGTCCCCTAAACAGTGATAGTGTCTAATACCCTGCCCTCCTAGGCACATCTAGTACCTCAGCCGGAACCCCTATTAGTAATACGGTCACGAATAGTAATATACAAAGTTCGGTGAGTAGTATATCAGGGGGAAATGCCAGTAATAATACAGGAGGCACCTCCTATAATGCCGCGAGTGGAAGTTCTACTACTACCGCAAATCAAGAGTCTAATCAAACCCCAGCTACCATACGATAAATAAGATCGTCTGGGCGAGGGGTGAAAGTCGTCCTTAAATCACTTAGTTCAATTAAAGAATTAAGCTAAAGTTAACTTCGCGAGCAATAATATTATAAGATCGATCGAATCATTAATAGTAGCCTAGATAAGGCCCTTAGATAATTTCATTATACGGATAAAGCTATAATAATATAAGTCTATAAGTAACTTTCTACTCTAACTTATCATAATAAGTAGCCTATAGAATAGAAGGAAAAGGCTAACTAGGCGTAGTAAAGTAAATAAGAATCCTAAATAAAAAGGAGGTAGATTAACTATAATATAGTTTTAAATAATACCTAAGATAAATTTAACCTATCTACTATTACATCGGAGGAAATAGAGAGGCCTAAGAAATTATATAAAATATTTTAAGATATAATACCCTTTATAGGAAGCGTCCGCCGGCTATAGATCGACCCCTTTAATTAGAAAGCGCTCGCCTTTATTAAAAAGGTTAATAGTAATATCGAAGCCTATAATAAAGAGAAAGGTTATAATCTAGGTTATAGAAAATTCCCTCTAAAGTACCTCTAAGATAAGTACTAGAGTACGTAAGTACTAAGGAAGATATATAAAGACACGACCGATCCTAAATAGAAAAAGGAGCTAGCCGCTATCTTTAAGACTCTTTATATTATAATATAGGAGTTTTACGAGGATTATAGCTTACCTGAGACGTGGGCTTAGTAATATACTAATATTAATAAAGAGCCTTTATGGCTTTCAGAGGCTAAGGAGTCCTAATCTAATTCTGCTACTAATACTAGTAATAGTTCTAGGATTAAGCCAAGTACTAATAATAGTAGTACCGAATCAGGTGCTAGTAATACTAATAGTACTAGTATTAGTTCTAGTAATAGCGAGGACACGGAGATTAGTAATACAGGAGACCTATCTATTAGAACAGGATCTGCTAATAATAGCGATACGGGGATAACTAGAGTAATAGATAAACTTACTTTAGACGGCGAGCTAATTAAATCTAAACGTCAAGTTTTTAAGACTTTCTAGTTTCTAATCAAGGAGAAGTTAGGATTATATATATAGAAGTCGGCGTAATTAGGTTATAACCTAAAACCTAAGGATATCTTATCTATTAGGAAGCTAACGAAGGAATTCATCGCCTAACATAAATACCGGTATAAGAGTATACGTTAGATCGCTATATTAGTTAATAATACTATAATATCGGGGGCTAGTCGATATCCTCGTATATCTATCATAGTAGAATGGCTAGGAGACCTAGAAGATATACTTTTATTATAAAGTAATCTTATTAAGATAGCTAGATAAGTACAGGTTAATTAAGATCTCCTAAATTATCTATTATACTGTAAAATAGTTGAATTTAGAGGATGAAAAGTTTTTATTATATTATAAATAGAAGCTAGACTCTTTAACGGAGAAATAAAGGTAATATAGCGAATTAAGAATAACTAATTCAAAGTAGTAAAAGTAGCTTAATTTATAATTAGCTAATCCCGATTGGCTTAGCCAGGATTTACTTAAATAGGAGTCCCTTAACTAGATGTCATTTAATTAGGATTAGCTTAGCTAGGAGTCACTCAACTAAGATTTATGAAGCCAGGCGTCGCTTAACTAGTAGTAAGCCAGCTAGCGGTTCCTCAAGTAGGAATTACCTAGCTAGGAGTCGCCTAGCCAGGAGTTACGCAACTAGGAGGTACGTAAATAGGAGCTGGTCAGCTAACTCAAGCTGACATGATCCTGTCCTCCGCAGTTTAAGTATTGATAGCTAGCGTAGTCTAACAGGCTATTCAATAATATCAGCGACAATCGACACCGGCCGTAACTGCGTAGAAAATAGGATGCAGTAGAAAGGGATTGGAATCAGCGATTCCTCAGCCATTTCGAAAATAAATGATAGAAGAAAATCATTAATCTCCGATAGCATCAGCAGCTCTAAAATCGATACCAATACTAACATTAAACCTTATCAATATCTGTTCCGCAGCTATCAAAATAAGGGAGAATGAAACAGAGATCCATTCGGCTTTAACGCTCGTTAGGAGCGCTTTACAGGCGTTCCGTCATACTATAATGTCATTTACGCTTCACAGAAACGCCTCGCAGCTCTTGTCAGTCTCGTCTAAGTAAACTTTTCTGGCGAATACTACCTCTCATTTAGTATTTCGTATTTTGCGTTAAACGCTCATTGAAAATTATCTATCATTACTACACCTTAGCTTGATATCATGAAAATACTTCTCTAATAAGACTGTACCTCCCCTTCATCTAACGTAGACCATTCTTAACTAGTAATACCGAGAATGAAATTCCCTATACTGCAAACCTATCCTCGTAAGTCAGCCAAGACCGTTCAAGTGTCTAGGTGTGAAATCAGTCAGGAGATTCCTATCTCAGTTCTCGAGCAGAGAGAGCGGGGTTGGGAGCGGGATTAGGGCGCCAGGCATGGCTGCGAGAGCCAAGAATGGAGTAGGGTAGGATCCGGGGGAGCCAGAAGCGGAGCGGGGGATTCAGAAGTGGACTGGGGGAGCCAAGAGTGGCTTACATGTAATTGGTATCCACCTGAGAGACCTCTAGTAATACCAAAGTAGTCATCCTTCAGAGACCATTCTGAAGGTGTCGGAGGTAAAGGGTCTTTGCAAATTTTGCCAATACAGGATAAGCTGGCCATTTAGAATTCTTTTTGACTATAATCGTGTGCATCATGAGAGCGAAGACTTTAACATATCATAAATGCAGACCTATTCTCAAAACAAAAACATGAGAACAGCTCGACCTTAATGCCTTTCAGAGCTCGGAGATCCGGAGCGTAAATCTCGGAATACTTATTTTCTCAACAGCCCGAACCAGAGAGGACAGGTTTTCAACCTTATACGTCGACAAGTCCATGTCGTAGCCGTACATACTTAATGATATCAAGGCCAAATCGTATTCCTTTACCAGTAGTATTCCAAGGCATTGATTATCTTGTGCACATTTCACGTAATACGCTCTTGCTTCGTTCAAGATTGCTGTCCGGGTACAAGCTCTAATAAAGACGAGCGATCTGAGGACCTTACTGCCGTTAAGAATCCTGAGCGTGATGGTATAGCTATCTTCCGTTGGCGCCCCTGGGGCTGCAGCCTCAAGGACGGAAGTTACTGTGGACGATGGCGCTAACGGAGGTGGATGAAAATCAAAATCATCGCGCACGCCACTAAGAGGCCTTGGAGGCGGTACAAGACACTCAGCATCCTCAGCTGGGGCATTGTGCATTGGAGCGACGTCAAGCCCTGATGTCAGTTCATGGGGATCGTCTAACTCATATGAAATATTGACATGTTAGTTAAGACTATGTTCCTCTGCGTTGTTGAAGTCTTTAATGATTACCTCGGTTTATGAACCTTCCGGCGTCGCGTCAGGAGCTACTTTTTCCGTTCCTATTGAGTCCTCATTGGAGACTGCTTCTCGTACAGGAAAGGCATCCTCCGGTATTAGTTCTTCCTCTGGCACAATATCATAAGGCTCATCTGTGTGGGAAGCTCCCTCCGGTGCGGCGAAACAAGGTTCTTCGGTTGGGATAGCTTCCCCTGCCGCAGTATGCGGCTCTGCAGGAACATCCCTGGTTTTACCAAAATTCCAAGCTCCACATCGAGGCCATTTCCAACCCATATCTTGTGTAGAATGTTCTGGGGCGAGAGACGCCTCTTCCAAAGCGGAAACTTCATCCACGAGAACAGGTGCTTCTTCAGCTATAGGAATACGCCAGCCGGATACTGCCGCCTTCTTCTCTTTTTTCATTTTACCCTTCGACCTTAAAGATGAAAGGGTTAATTCTGAGACCTCCGGTTCCTCTTCGACGCCGCCACCACTGTTATCGTGCCAAAGAGGTCGGGTATCTTTCTTTAATTCTTCACCTTAGTGAGATTTCTCTTCGCTGAGTGGACTTTAATCACAAGCTTAAGCTTTATTTATCCTCTCTAGGAGTCTTTATTCATGTTCTAGAGGGATTATTAGAAATAGATACAGGAACAGATAGGACATGAAATGAAAGGAAAAGTATATGGAAACATACCTTTCCCGCTATCCTCGATGTACTCTTCTGCCTTAGAGTCGGCCTTCGCTCCGTTAAAGCTCGGTGTATGACTACAGGCATAAGGGCTGGAGATCTACTGGGAGCCAATAAGGAAGCTTTCAAAGGTAGAGCCGACTTCAGTGCGTTGTTTCTTATCCGTTGCCAGTATCTCTTCGATTGATAATCTTTCTAGCTTATTAAGTTCAGCTCTCCAACGCGTAATATCTTTAAACTGGTCTCTAAGCTTGCGTTTAAGCAGATATTAATGCTGCATAATTTCCTCTATACTAGCCTCTAGCTGAGTTTTGATTTCCACTATATTCTCCGCTCGTTTAGAGTCATTAAGAGCTTCTATAAAAGAATTAGCTGCGTGAAGCATATTCAAAATTCCTGCGACGCTAGTTAGAAGGCGATAAACGGGTAAGTGACGAAGGGCACTTATTTTAAAGAGAACCTCAGCGATGCTTTTACCGGCAATCGATTTAATAGCTGATGGCGGTAGAGACTTAGCGTACTTCGAAAATCTTTTAGTCCATTCGGTGAGTTCAATGGACTCTGCTTCGTGCCATTTCCGTGCCTCCATCAGATCCGGGACCCAAGCATTGCCGAATTCCAGACAGCTTTCCTCAAGCAAAGATTGGACTAAGACTAGACTCCTATGTTGCGTTTTAAATGGTAAATAGACAGGATGGAGCCTTGGGATAGAGAGCGCTTAGTTTCCTTAGGTTATCGATTATTTACTATCAAGAAAGTTAGCTACGTGCCTGTCTTTTCTTATGTATTATCCTCTAGACAAGACTTACCATAGTTTAATAGCGCTGATTTAAATATTATCCCGAGTCTTAGCTTTATCTTCTATTGTCTTCTCAGGCTTAGCGCGCTATCCGCTTTACTTAAAGTCCAGGCACTTATCTCCTCCTTCGTCATCGGAAGTCAGTACTATGTCTTATGCTGCTTCGGCCTCAATCCTAACGACTTCTGCCTCAGAGGCCGCTCTCTCAGCCTCTTGCGTCTCTGTCAGCTGGAACAGCTCTGGGTAACGGAGCTTTACCCAAGGTAAAGATTCAAAGATCTGCTCGTCTAGTAACTCTTTCGCGATTGCAGCAATGGCTGGTAAGGTAAATTCCTTTATAAGAATTTTAATGGATGTCTTATGCTTCTCGAGAAGCTGAGAGATTTTCTTTACCCTTCGGACCTGCCCGTTTGCTCCGCTGAAGATTGATGCGCAGTGAAGATAGACCAGCCTCCCATCTGGAGAACGTTGCTTAGCCATGACGAAGCCTTGAAAGTAATGTCGTGTGGATAGTCTTGTTAGAGCGCTGAGAGGCACCAAAAAAAGGCGCAAGCTTTGATAAGTAGGTAAATCCAAATTATAAGGCCACTAATTGGAGGACATTGATAGTACAAGCCTGGCTGCAACTTAATCTTATGTAAGCACTATGTGCTAACTTAAGTTAGGTTAATCAATTAAATAAAACCTACTACTCTTACTTATAGTGAATTGCCTATCAAGTACAAATGATCTACGCGGGAGCCGTGAGAGGTATAATCCTGACTGTACATTCATTTCTCCGGCCTTAAAAGGCCAGCCACCTTGATTGAATTATGGAATGCAACTGGCGCCAGCTTTTAGTTTCAGTACATGGGCTTTCTCCATTATCAATAACATCGTTATCATCGTCGGAGCTAGTAGAGCGGCGAGTATCTATTTTCGGAAATTCTATGACGGATAGTCCTATCATTCCGTTTGTAGATCCTTGCGCACCTTCACTCGTTATGTATCCAAAATAATCCTTAGTATTTCGTCTACCCGCCTGAGAGGACTGGCCAGCCGGAATTTTTGAATGGAAGGCGAGAGGATCACCCTTAGGGTACACAAATGTAGTCTCATCGAAAGCCTGTAGGAAATTACATGCACGGAATGAAGACTTTTGAAGTCAGCCCTAATCTTTGCTAACTGGCTACATCAATATCTATCACTTCTATACTCAGACTTGCTTGGTTATAAATGGATGCCAGACTCCCTATCTAAGGTGCTTATCCCTGGAAGTGCAAGCTAGCTCCGATTTTACCTGATCTAGAGCTATGAAAATCTTGTTCATTTCTCTGCAGTATTTATCTGTATTGCTCTTGGATTCCTCGGCTACTAGCTTCCACTTACCTATATGCTTCTCGAGTTTTCCGTTATCCATCTGCAGCTACTAGATAGTAACTTTCAGTTCGCTGGCTTCTAATGCAGCTGCTCGTCTCCTTTCCGACTCTATAGTAACTCGATATTCCTATTTACTAATTTCGCGAGTTAATCTAACGTTATCTTAGTGTAGGTCGTCAATCTTTGCTATAAAAGTAACTTCTGGTCTTAGAAGTTCTATAAACTTATTAGGTAGTTAGCTAAAAGTAGAATTAATAAGGACGAGTAGCGCTTATAGATTCTTCCCTATCCTATACTAAGAGTTCTAATTGAAACGGGACCTTCTAGATAGTTATAAACGATTTATCGACACTATTATATAAATCCTTAAGCTAGCTAATTAAAAGATTACTTAAATTTTTTAAAAATAGGTACTCCTTTTCATCTAATTTTTCCTACGTATAAGGGTTATCCGCGTTAGTTTTAAGCTATACCTGCGATGTTTCTATCACGATTCTAAGTCTTCTATCTTTCCTCGTGTTAGTAATAGCTAACTATAGAAGATGATAGCTCTTATAAATATACGCTAATAGTTTCTCTCTATATTTCTTATTCTACTCCGTTCGCTTTATATTATTAGGTCGACGAGAGGCCATTTTTTCGTTGGACCGTTTATAGAGTGAATTGATTAGAATTCCTAAAGGAGTCTCTAGCTATCGTTCCAGTGAACTTGATATTATCATTGAAGGAATCTAGGCATAAGTAGAAGCTAGATTAGACGTTAGAAGCTTTTAACTCTTCGTAGGGCTCCAGTTCTAGCACCCTCTTAGGGAGCCAAAATTGGAGCCCTAAATCGAAGGAACAGAGGTGAAAATCTAGATACCTGCATTGATTAGAAGTTTATTTCAATTCATGCTAAACTTCGGCTATTATCATGAGTTAACTGTAGGCTATATATACCTACTCCAAAAGTACAGTCTTAGGGCCTAGTGGCTTGCCTGTGGAATGGAGAGATTCTATATATATCATTTATGCAGACGTGAAGCTTGAGAGTATTCCACATGTATAACGTATTCAATTCGTCTCTCTATAAGTTTACGTACAATAAACTCTTACCCCGCTCTATAAAGGTTAGTAAACTACCTATTAGGCTCTAAGCTACTGAAAGGTAGACTTATATTGCTAGCTCTCTAACTGCGGACGCGGAACGATCACGTGCTATAACGGAAGAACAATAGGCTACGGGTCGGACTCGTTAAGCAGTCTCGGGTCGATTAATAAAGGAAGGTTAGAGTTAACTAACGACGCCGGCGTTAGATTATCGAGGGCGGTCTCGTATAAGGTTCAATCAATAATTGAAAGCGGGCTTTTAGAGCCTGTTAAAGATGCTACCGATAATCTTCGCTTCTCCTGATTAGCTATTAAGTCGATCGAAGGAATAGAGTAACTTTGATAGAGGCTATTTTTATATTCCAGTCTCACTGGTACTATAGGAACGATAAGGTCGAGTGTCTTAAGTATTGGTAAGTCCATTATTTCATTAATATATTTGTAAGGACTCTCCCCGTTCAGGAGGTCACAATGGTACTCCAGCTTGACACTCGCGCCGAGGAAAGCCTTCACATTCAGAGAAGACTAACGTGTCAAGCGGCGCCTTTTGATTAGATCGAGCTTGATGCGCTTAATATAGTATACATCCTGACAGTGATACTAAAGATTTTGAATCGAGTTAAAAGAAAGTGCATAGCGTGGATTAGGATATAGGACTACCTTACTTTCACCCGCTTCCATAGATCGTTTATACCTATCTTCGAAATACTAGAAATATTCTTATAGGTGCTCTTTCCAGCTCTGTTTAACGAGGAATTAATGGAAACGTTTCGTTGGTGAGAGCTTTAAATCGAAGAGACAGAAGAGATACTACCCAGCAGCAGTAAGGGTTCGGCGGAAGACAAGTGGATTATATTAAACTGGGAGCGTCTTAAGGTCGGTGAGATGGCGTTAATAGTATTTAAACCATCCGGTCCCACTAGTAATCTATTCGTCGTACTGAAAACAGAGCTCGGCAAAGCCGTATTTCCTTTCAAGGTCGCCCTTGTGGTAACGGTAAATATGTTCCTACCTATCGCCCATACTAATGCTATAGAATCGAAGGGTGGTTAGCCAGTCCGCAACAACTGAGCATTTGGGAAATTAGAAAGGAGAAGTAGACGAACCGATCTATATCCCTCGCACATTGGGGTACACGGCAACGACCGTTTGCAGGCCGCAAGCTTAGACGATAGGCTACCCGCGGATTTTCTTTGCATAATGTGATCATATCCTGAAGTGCGCTGCGGCCCTGCACACTGCGGAGGGGAACGTTGAGGAAGAGCAAAGATGCCAGCCGATCACGTGGCGGATCTAAACGGCGAATCCGATTGAAGTAGCTTGGTAAACATGCGACTTGAGGTGCTTCATCCTCTATGGTTGAGGTAATCTTGCGTGGTTGAATCTGCTACCATTTATTAAGTTCCTTAGACACGAGCTGGCGTTTTCGCTAATACAGTTCCTCTCGTCAAGCCCGAGCTGGCTGGGCTTCATCTTCTAACGTGATGCCCCGAAGCTTCTCCCCTAGTATTTCGATCTCCTTGTTAATGGAGACGAAGTTAGTATAGTCATCCAGGTTAGCTTTAACCTTTACGGGTAGCGATTGCAATAGTTAAGGATGATGATAAAGTGATAGCCCGCGAAATCCTTTAAGATAGACGGTGCGACGTTTTTTATTCTAGTAACTAGCCATCCCGTTTATAGTACTCAGCTCAGGCGCGTATAAGCTAAAGAAGGTATCTACGTTATTATAACCGGCGAATTTCATCCTTTCAGCGATCGAGTAGCTATTATCTTTAGCTGAGTTTATGTTTCTTAACGATTATATTTCGTTTATAAGAACTTACTATCGGCTTTAATAAGGGCTTCTCTTTGAATATCATGTATCCTAATGTTTTCCTCGTACCCGGCCCGATGTCTTAGATCTACTATCCGATTACTGAAAGAGCTCGCTTTATAGATCCTTCTAGTAGGTCCATCCGTAGATACTATCTGGAAGAAAGGTACACGAAGCATATCCTTCCTGATGCGAAGGTGGTGCAAGGACCCATCCGGAGGTGGTAGAATCGCCTCGATCTCTTCGAAAGACCCATAGTCCTGGAAGGCGTGATCCGCGAGGGCGATTACCAACAGAGGTAGTACTAGGTTCGTAAACAGCGGCTCTATGCCCTCATACATGCTATGCTGTAGCCTAGAATCACATCGGAATAGTCAGCAAGGATTACCCCTAATCATGATTCCGAAGCTTTAAATAGTGGAGTAAACTTTTATGTAGCGTCTATAAAAAGCCTTTTACGTCCCTTGTGACTCGTATACTAATCTCCGGCTCTCCTTTTTTATTCTTAAATACGGTGAAGTCGATTGTCTACTCGCAATATAAGCGCGATGCCCGATACCTTTCGTGGTCGGTAGTGCCTTAGAGGACCACTCCACTCACCTCGTATAGTAGTCCACGGCCGGAGCCTCTGCGCATGTTAGATTCAAAATACTCGCCCACTCGCGCCGATAAGTAGATGAACAGCATATAGGCGGCGTGATCCTGTGCGAGGATCCGTCTATGTCTATATTGATGCTAATCTTTCTGCCACATGTGCTTAATAATAATGACGAAGTGGTTCACTATCATGAAGTGCCGAGTTCGCTGAGTCGTTAAAAGGTTGAACTTCTTGCGTAGCTCGGTTTATATGTACTAGTAAGACCATTAGACCTTGCGCGCGGGGAGGAAGGGCAGAGCGAAGCTCTAGATACGAATAAAGTAGATAGATTCCGATACCTCAGGAGGGATCTTATCGTTGCCAGGCCGTCGCTTCCAACCCGCGCTAAAGTCTGTCCACTTCTGAAGCATAGTATACATAGACGGTCCCTTCTTACCGGCACTGGAGCCGCGCACAATACCCTCTATGAAGTGCTTTGCCGTTTTGATATCGTGAGGACTGGCACCCAGGTTCCTTCTACCGTACCTAGTCCACCGAGATAACACACCGTCAGTAAGGGTTGTACAATATTTCGATTGGTAGGGAAAGACATGAAGACTCACTTATCCCAGAGGACCAGCATCCGATTATAGTTGATTTCAGTACCAGACTCGATGTACTTGGAAACTTATCGCTATTAATATTGGCCTCGATCAAGGACGCCAGACCATTCGTTTCGGCATCATCAAAGAACTGCGCTGCAGTCCTCTTTTTCTATACCATTGGAGTCGAGGTCGGGGCGAGAATTGTAGCAGGACAAGAATGCCCTGGCCACTGAGATATATAGAGCGAAGAGAGGCAGAGACCGTGATATATAGAGTGGATATGAGATGACAACGTACGCAATGGCGTATTTGGAACACGAATGAATTGCTGCAGGCCGCAGGCCGTTAGAAGTGAAGGGGAAAAGCAAGAGCGAAAGAGCAAGAGGGCAATGGCAGAGGATAACATGGTGGGCGGTCGGTGGAGCCATAACCGGCTCCTCTCTGATCAATATCCAAAACGAGCTGAATGGACACTCTCGTATAAACTTGTCAGAAAGCATTACCAGCTCAAGAGAAGGAAGTGGCTGAGGGGGAGCACGGGGGAGCAGAGAGGGAGCACGGGGGAGCAATGAGGGAGCAGGGGAGAGCAGCGAGGGAGCATGGGGGAGCAGAGGGAGAGCACATTGACGAAACGGTCGTTAGCGGGGGAGCAAAGCGGCGGCACCTGAGTTAGCAGACGGTCACGTGTTGGCCTGGGTTCGGGGAATCTATATATATAGATACAGAAATGACCGAGGGATTGTGGAAAGTGTTCGGAGAAGGGCCAGAAGCTGTCGATTCCCCAGCTTCAAACATCGCATCTTCTATCTCGGCATCAACACGACTAATCAATCGTACCCTTTACGCGACTCCTTCAATGACCTCCAAATCAGTAGTCCGAATCTGAGGAGATAGAAGGCTGTTGTGAAAAATATATAATATCTTAGCATTTGAGGCGGCAAAATACCAAAACGATCAATTCAACTTCAAACCAATTACAAATTGAATCACATCATCAGCTTAAGAAGCGGCCCTCCGCCGAGATTCTTCCCCCTTTCGAGATGAACATCAGATTTCCTACCTTAATAAGTTGTTAACATATTAATAATGTGACAAGATCAGGGAGAGGCTATTATTCATAAGCGCACAGAGGAGACGCTGTTACTACCGCAGCATCATCTAACAGGACTAGAAGCAGCTCCAATACAACGGAGAACACTCCACCCAGCTCGTCAACAGCGGCTACAACGGCAACTCCTTACGCTGCAATTCCACTCCGGAACCCGTTAACAACGAGCCTCCAGCCTCTCCAACCACACCCAGCTTAGCTTCCACGCCCCTTCAACAGCGCCGTAAGCGTGGTCTTGACATCTCCCCTATTCCAGACTCCACTATCGATCACAGACATCGACGAGCTTGTCGCTAGGGAACGTGAGGGATGAGCGGGGAGGTGTTTTGTTGGGTGAATGTCAATCTGGAAGACCGCATGGAGGCATGGTGGAAACCCTGGCAGGAAAAGGAAGCAACGCAGGAAACCGTACATCAGGGATTCTTTACCTTTAGACAAGAACTCCGGTTTCTAAAACAAGCATCTGAGAAGGTTGAAGCTTTGATCTCGAGCACGGACAATCTAGCTCGAGAACTTCCTCGGCAGGAGAAGGGTTGGTGGGTAAAATTGAAGCAACTTTACTGGTCGTTGCTGCAAGAAGAGTCTGAAAAACGGGCCGGGGAGTTGGATGGAAAGCAGAAGCGATGGTGTCAATGGTATCAGATGAACATTATCCAGCACAATACGAATTTAAACGCAAATGGAGAAGTTGGACTTTTGCGAAAAATGATATGCCTAGAATTCATGGTAATGGATTGCTAATAAGATATGAGAGAAAAACCTGAACAATCGTGGTACCGTCCGCAATCACGTTCAAAGATACCGTGAATGGGAGGGGAAACTCAAGCGTGTCCTGTTCTCGATCCCTTGAACGTTGATCATCTTTTATATTGCTAGATGGGTGTATGTAGCTGAACCTTCCTGAACTACAATGTCCACTTTCTCATAATATACTGTGGCTTTTCGGCTAATCTTCTATATAAACATCATATACATGAAACCGTTCGAGGAGCAGATACGGAGCATTCTCCGTCGATGAATCAGGAGGGTCCGGGCCTATAAGCCAGATGAAAGGGTCTATAAGATTGCCTTCATGGTTTTGAGATGGATGGAACACACCAACCTAGCCGCTGGGTCTGAGTCTAGATAGACCAAGGTTTCAGCAGTCGATGTTGCTTTTCGAGATAGCTTCTCTGACAATCACGTGGGTCCCGAGGACCTGTAGCATCTTTGTTTTGAAGGAAACATCGATCTTGGTGTCTACCAGACCTCCTTCTCTTTCGCTATACTGCGACTTCTTGACTATTCATCCATTCAGATTCTTCGATGCCTCTTTCAAGCCTACAAGACAGCCAAGCTCTAATTCTTGGGGCACCATGGAACAATTGACGCGACGAATGAAGCAACCACGGCTGATTGAAGATATGTGGACGACGGATATAATGACTCAATTGGATCTCAATCTCGAAGAACAGTAGACCTTAATCGGACGTGGATACTCCGCCAATGATCAGTACATCCAGGAAGAAGACGGAGGTATCCGCCTCCAGTCCAAGACTACCATAACAGTCCGCTTGAACTATTCCAAAATGAGCAAGAAAGCGCAGGAGGCTTTTAATCAAGACACCATCGTCCTACGTGAATGTGCACAGCGGACCTAAACTTGTCAGCAATAATCCGTTAATGGAGTTTCCTGTTATGCAACAGCTACGGAAGCGAAACATGAAAGAACATACCTCGCAAGCTGATAGACAAGGACCACAGTCTTGACCATCGTGACAGAGTCTTGGGCAAGTGTGATTGCATGCTCCGAAGCGTCGACTAAGGTCTTTGAGCTCTTGATAAATCACAGAGCAGCAGCAAGAACCCTGCTTTCTCGAAACATCAGTCCCACCCCACGGAGCTTATCAGCCCGTCGAAATCGAGGGGAATGTGAGGAGTATAGGAGCTTCTAGACGCGCTTCCACGAATAACACCTTTTTCAACCACTGAACGAATAACCCAACTTTCGATTAGAAATTTGGTGCAGGTTCTGGGAAGGTATGATCCTGTATGGACCGATGACCTAGAGGTGGGCTTTCCATTAGGATACTGGGACAGCTCGAAAGATAGACCTTCCGACCAATCTACCTATTACGCCGAAAGCTCTGGTGACCGTGAGCGGAGTTCAGACAGCGATGAGGACTCTGACTCGGATGAATGGATTGCAACCGAGAGTACCCAGCATTAAGCCTTTCACTCCAACCACCCTCTCCGTTCACAGAGCTCAGAAAGAGACATAATGCCTGTACGCCCTGGGATTTATATCCTGAGAATATATATACTGTAAGAATTGTCTGCGTTGCGCGGAGCAGGAGCTGAAGAAATTACGGGCCCTTGAAGTATGAAGAGTGGATCTGTAGCGTCTATGTCGCAATGGTTGAGGAATATCTAGATGACGATGGGTTTTTTGATGATTGAACGGAAGGGCATAGGGGAATGTGAGTGCACGACATCTGATGCCATGGGACCCGTCTCGGAACCTACACTTGCCTTTCCGTTCAACTACACACACACCGGACATTTTAATATGCCTCCTCTTCCTCGAGAGCATTACACCGCGTAAGACAAGATCAGTGATGACCCAGCTGGGCACTCCAAAGGCAAGATCTTAAGCTCTTAGGTAGCCCTGAGCGGAAGCTTCAGACTGCCACGACGAAAGCACAAGGACCAAAGTCCAGCAACGACGAGGTAGCGGTATTGGAGAAAGAGCCTTTTGGCTTCGTCACGCGCAAAACACCACCACACAAACGAGGAGGAAAGCATCGCGAGATAATTGAGATCTCAGATAACAACGGCCAGGACAACCAGCCAGCCCACCAAGGAGCCGAGCCTAGAGCTGCTGGCGCTACTCGTCGCCACCGCCCATCCTCATCAACAGCCACTGATCAACCGCATGGCAAGAAACAGCGAATCCGCCAGGCAGGCGTAGCAGGACTCGGCAGACCGATGGACATCCACGCATACGCAGCACCTCCTCCTCCAGCGCCTCGTACCTTTAGTAGAATTTTCGGTACGTATGTTGCTGAGCATCAAGCAGCTGTGCTAGAGAGTAAGTAATAATCACGACGTTAAAGACGAAATAAAGGTTAAAGCTAAAGGGAAGAGGAGAGAAAGAAGACAGCGAAAGCTGGGGTGGCTTCTCGGCGCAAGCAAAGGTGATTAGGCAACTTAGGATATGACGATGAAGCGGAGATGGGAGAGGAGGTATATTAGATGGACACAGTGTGATATGAATATCGGTCGAGACACAGATTATAGCAGCTATGTAGAGAATGACTGTAGAGCTTGAGCGATGAGCTTTAGCTGGTTGACGAGTGAAATACTTATATGAACAGGTGCGTTGATAAGCTAGAAGAATATAGGACCATTGTTACGCAAAAATACTCTGAGATAAATCGAGATTAGCTGACTAGTCCGGAGTCTGACTAGTGAGACAACGCCGTAGGGCTATACTAGTTCAGGGTATAACTTACCACCCACCTTATCACCGAATCATCGGATAAGACCACCGTCTACCTCGCCGCTTCCATCGCTCTCCTCGTCTCTGGACTTCATGCACCACCCACCAGTCCGTTTAGTGTGGAGTAGCACGACAGAGCATGGCAAGCACAAAGATCAGAGCAGTCTTCCTTGACTTTATGGGCACATGCCTAGACTGGCACAGCGGAGCAATCAAAGCCTTACCACAATCCATCGCCGAAAGCGAGCGATCGAAGCTTGCGCTGGAGTGGCGCCATGACTACTTCGATGCCAACGCCTCTCGTCTCGCCGCCAACGAGCCTCCTGAAAATATCGACGTCACGCTCCGCAAGACTCTGGACGTTTTGCTGGAGAAGCATACAGAGCACAAAGGGCTGTTCGACGACCGTACCAAGCATCGATGTATAGTGGCATGGCACTCGATGCCAGCCTGGCCAGAAGTCCCTCCAGCCATCGAGCAGCTGAAGGCCGCAGGGTATGAGGTCTTTGTGTTTGCGAACGGCACCACTCGGTTGCAGCTTGACCTCTGTAAGTCTTCCGGCTTGAGTTTTGACATGCTGTTCTCGAGCCAGTTGCTGGGCGTCTACAAACCCGCGCCGGAGAGCTATCGCAAGACTTTGGAGTTGGTCGACGTGAAACCGGAGGAGTCCGTTATGGTTGCTGCGCATGCGAATGATGTGCGAGGTGGCAAAGAGGCGGGGATGAAGACTGTGTACGTACATAGGTGGACGGATGACATCAAGGAAGACATGGAGGTCATCAAAGCGGAGAACGACTTCTTCTTGGAGGACATGACCGGTCTTGCAGAGGTCATCGGACGGCTTTAAGCCCGCTTCCCATACCAGGGTTTTCTCAACACATGTTCATTGTTGCAGTTCAACTCGTGTTATTCAAACATGGGGGCCGCCAGGAACGGCGTTCACGAGGCAGATTCCTGATTGGACGGTCCTGAAGACTTGCGTTTCCCGAGCGAAGGGAATGTGTCATCCGTAAGGTCCATTTCAGCAATGCTCTTGGGCCATCACCAAAGCCCGCTATGGCCTTCGTCACATGCTCCCAAAATCGAATACAAGCTACTGAACCCTGACTTCCATACTTGAAAGTTCTCAACCCCCTTCGTCTGCGTTCAAAATACACTACCCGGATTTCCGAACCTGCTGGTAATTTCGCAAGGCGTCATATTAGTACACACCCATGGTCTGATATCGGCGCTGGCGCTGGCAATTTTTGAGGCTGGTAGCTCAGGTGATGGTATTGATACGGATTCTGTTTTGTGATCTATAGTGGACTGTCATAGTGGGTTCGACTTGGGAGGACATGGTGCTATTGAAGGGTTTTGGGGTTCGAGGAGGCTGGTTGATGAAGGGAAGGGTGTAGCGTTACGATGACGGGGGACGTAATGGATGGAGGGAGGTGGTGGTTGGGATCTGAAGCCTTTAAAACGATGGTTGTAGTGGTTGTGTTGCGAAAGTGTAGTCTTGCATGTGGGCAATTTGGCGGTATATTTGACAATGCATGCATGCATACCGGAGCCGCGGCGACACAGAAGCAAACAGGGGTGGAAGTCTCATAGTCTTTCCAACGTGACGTGTGCTATCTCCTACTTACCATCTCACCACCGCGATCTCTCCAAGCAAGCACCGCTCGCCCGTGGCTTTCCCCTCTCACCCTGACCTCTCTCCCAGCAATCTCTACCACCTCACTGGTGCTCTGGGCGGGCCAGTCTCTCCATATCTCACAGCCAGCCCATACCCCGCTTTCGATTACCATATCGGTTACCCTTTGAGCCTGCACCATGTCTGCCACTTCCATGAGTAACACCTGAGAGCCGACTTGCTGCGCTAGGTGTAGTAGTCTGGGGTAGAACATATCGCCTATTTCATGATCCGACAATGGGGTATTGGGGGCTATCTGTGGTACAAGTGCGGTCCTAGGTTCGAATTTTCTCACCGAGGGGGAAGTTGTTTTGTTGAAGCCTTCTGGTGAGATATAAGGCGGGTTTGAGATCACAATGTCCCATGTCGACTTCCGCCATTCCTTCGCATTGTCTTTGAAGATGTCGTCCTGGATGAAGTGGATATGCTCCTGAGCGCTTAGTTCCAAATGCCCAAGCCGGATGTTGTGCTGCAGATTCTGTCTTGCAAGTGTTGTAGCTTTGGCGGAGATGTCGACGCCAGATAGCTGGATGTCCTTTACTGTGGGAGAGAGAAGGTGGTGTAAGAGAAGCGGGATACATCCTGTTCCTGTACAGAGATCTAGGACGCGGAGGCGCTGGGAAGGTTTTCCGTCCAGGTTGGACGACCGGGGTAGAAGGGTGGCAAGATGAGCTGTAAGGGATTCTGTCTCGGGTCTATACCAAGTTGATGAGCATAAGCCATGTGGAGCGGTAGTATTACATAGGCTACTGACCTTGGGATGAGCACCCCAGCCCTGCAAAGAATGCCGAGATCCCCAAAAGGCTGTGAGCCTAGGATATACTGCAACGGCTTCCCTCTTCCGCGTTGGCGCACCAGCTGACGAAGCCGTTGTGGGGATCCATGGCGTGCATGCTTTTCGTTGCTCGAGCTTATGGCATGCTCAAGGAGCCAGCGCAGCTCGTTGCGAGCCGAGGCGAGGTCTCTGCATGGCCGGAGGAGAGAAGGGAGGAGGGGATGTAGATGACGAGCATGGCGAAGGAGTGAGCTTGACAGGCGCGGCATTCATGATCGTTCATTTGGACCTCACGAATGGACAGTGATAGGATAGACAGAGGACAGAAATCTGCGGGGGTGAGCAGTGGTAAAGCGGCACCCCGTCTGGGTGACTGAACCCCACTCACCAAGATCCCCTCGCATATCCCACCTCAGGGGCCTCAGCAGCCGCTGAGATGCCTAACATAAGGCAGCATTGCGCCACCTGTCCTGGCTCTTCCATCCCTACTCTTGTGACCCAAAGATTACGACTGGGGTATAATCACAATACTTCCCAGATATATTCACGACCACGAGCCAAAGCTTTGCGACTTACATACCTTAGCGCCTGGCATCCTGGTCCTTCTATATCTCCACCTTCTCACTCCTTTGTTTCTTCCATCTCGAGCACACATAGCGACTATTGTGACGCGGCCATCCCACGCATATGTGGCACGAAAGTATCAGTCATGCGCTTCCGATCTCATTCAAGTGGCACGATGCAAATGGGTAGATGATGGCCTCACTGGCGCCTGCTCTCCAAGATCTGGAGCTGGACACCAAGCCCGAAGCACAATTACCCTATGTCTATCAACCGCTCAAACATAAAGGCTCGATCAGGCTTATACGTCTGGCGCCCAGTGAGTCAGTCTCAGCACACTTACAGTGTAGACTAGTTCACTCGCACTTGGCACACTATCCTGATATCCTCCATGAATGTATATCCTATGCTTGGGGTCCAGCAACTTTGACTGCTACTCTGGACATTGAGGGCCGCGTCAAAATGATCACTGAGACCCTGGCGGAAGCTTTGCGCGCCTTCCGTAAGACAGACAAACCAAGAATTTTGTGGGCTGATGCGGTTTGCATCGACCAAGACAATGCCACTGAGAAGGGGAGCCAGGTCGGAATGATGAATGAGATCTACGCCTATGCTGATTGTGTTCTAGTCTGGCTTGGACCGCCAGACGATCGGACTGCTCATGTATATGATCTTCTGACACACCTATGCGCGGTCTCTGCAGAGTACGGCATCAAGCAAGAGAGAATAACATTTGGGGACTGGCTTGTCAACGAAACCTGGGACGAGGCAGCTCCAATACTTCCCGAACACAAGAAGAAGCTCGATAGTATTGCATCTGACTATGATTTCCACGGGATGGACGGGTTCTACGGGCGATCATGGTTCACGCGGAAATGGATCATCCAGGAGATTGCCTTTGCTCGAGGTCAGGGTATACAGTTGCACTGTGGGCCATACAGCATATCGTGGGACGATTTCATTACAGCAGCCAGAGTACAATATCGATCGGTCATGCGAGCGACCTTGAAGAACCACAGGCTGCCTATCAATTTCCAGTACACCAAAGAGATCGAAACAACCAGAGCAAGATTGCATTGCCAACAACAATATTGTCTGTTACGAAATTTCAAACAGCTAAAGACAAGCAACTGCTCTAATGATCTTGATCATGTCTATGCAATCCTGAATATGAGAGGAACAAAGGATATTGAGATGCGCCCAGACTATACACTTTCTGTGAGTGAGGCTTACATCAAGCTCGCTCAAACTATGCTCGAGGGCGGGCTCCATGTGAGTGTCTTTTCATACGCTGGGATTGCACACAGACTGGCGGGTCCATTCGCTAGTAATGAGAACATTGTGCCAAATGAGACGGCTAGCACAAATGACATCTGCAAGGAACTACCCTCATGGGTTCCTGATTGGAGAATCCGACACGAAAACCGAGCATTTGCAGAAGGAAACTTTGCAGCTGCTCGGGACGGTCCTGATAAAATAATCGTTGATCCATCCGGGCGAAGTATCCAGGTAAATGCCATGATAATCGACATGATGATCGCGGGGCGAACTCTTGGGTCACAAGCTACGCTAAATTTGGAACAATTCAGACAAGCTGTGTTAACCATCAGAAGGTTTTACGACCTGAATCAATTCCGCATCAAATATGGAGGCAACGAGGACGCCGAGACCATCTTCGCTCGAACAATCGTCGCAGACCTCAGAGAATCGGCTACCCTAATCTGGCTCCGTGGCACCAAATTAGAGCCGGAAATGGTAGACCTATGGAGACAATTTTCCTCCGTCCCAGTGCGAAGTCAACCAGTGAGCAACATCCACCCTCCTATAGCAGCGCCAAACAAGACCACTGGCGGGGCCGCGCTTTATGATCTTTCGGATGTCATTGGCTATACGCTGGCCTTGCGCAACATCCTCCAAGGTAGACTCTTTTTTGTGACCAAAGAGGGACGCGTAGGTCTAGCTCCAGTCAATACACACACAGGAGACTTCATCGCGCTGTTCGCAGGGAGCGATGTGCCGTTTATTGTGCGAATGGCTGAGGGTTGTACGAAGGATAATCTCCAGTGCTATGTGATTGGAGATTGCTTCGTGCACGGGGTCATGTATGGGGAATTTGCGAAGAAGATGGGCAAGGAAGTGTATGACGGTGCTTGGAAACCTCTCACACTGGTCTGAAGTAATGCTTCCCTGACCGCACTGAGCCAGACCAACAGGAGATTAACTTACCGGTATATATCGGCATCCAGGTAGGTCAGACACTCACGGGTGGTCTTTCGATCTGGCCTTTGCTCGAACAACATCATTGTGCCCCACGGCTCTGACAGTCTCCTGCTCGCTTCAGGAAAGTCAGAGCTAGCCTTGATCAGCCATCCAATGGAAGGCGATCGGCCCGGTAATTGTAATTCGTCTGCATTAGAGCTTCGAGTCTCCGGCTCTGTCTGCACCACCGAGATATCAGACGGTGTCGCAATTTGCTCAGGGCAGATGTCTGTCACGTTGGCACCAATTGTGCGGCGATGGTCTTCACAGTTACGTGATTCAGAGCATCGATCATCACGACGAATGCTACCTTAATTTTCGTGTGGAACCAACGGAGTCTTCTCGTATTATGCCAAGAGCTAGAATGTGATGAACAGCGTGAGCGCAGTTGGCTCTGAAGCTGGATCATGCCTGTATAGAACGGTGTGACTAACTTCTATCATCATCCATGGGTAGAATTACACGAATGTTGGCCGAGATCAACTCGGAGACTACCAACATTGGCTGCTCCGAATACAACGCCATGGGTTATCAAATTCTGACTGAGTCTTATGTAACCAATTGCTATGGGCTGAATTGCTTCGAATCGCACTGTCCGGAGGCTGAACCTAGACTATCCTCACGCTTGATCGAGAGCGGCGGCCGAAAACATATTAAGAGCTGTATACTGCTGCACTGACATGGTATAGGCCTATACGTGTGCAGACCCATGTCTTCTACCGTATAGGTGCTACTACTTCCACTCATACTTCACTGACTGCGGTAGCTACTTGGCTTTCATTAGGATGTAACGCCGCCGAAAGGGGTACCAACACTAATTCTGTTTGAAGTGGCACACACTTAGCTGCGCCTTCACTAACAAGGACACACGAGCACGAAACCCCATGAAACGAGTGCCTTGCCAGAGCGTGGGTAGAGTAGCATCGGCTTCAAATTCGGCAGTGTACGGTATCTGTGTGTGGGTTGTGTGATTTGTTAGTGTAATTAAACTTGATGTTCATAAATGGAATCAAGCTGTGCGAATCGGCCCGGGCTAATGCAGGTACGGAGACCCGAAACACGACTAAGATCGGCCTTTCACAAGCATGAAACAGGAGCCTACACCGATCCAGACTAGCAGCGGGCCATACAAGTGCCTAAGATTAAATCTCAGCCTCTCAGGGAGGAGCCACTCCCGTTAGCGCCAAATCACGTAACACGGAGAATTGTGTTTATGATAACGCCAAGGCTAGCAATCGCCATCCGACATCATTCCTCAAGCAATGACCTCCACGAACATTCACACCTCCTGTTGTATATATGGTATTCCCTCCGATTCTGACAGTGCTTGGTGACGCAGCTCTTTCCGAGCGCTACAGGGTCGATCAGGAGCTGATAACTCGGGAATACAGTCTTCACAGGCAGGATTGAATGCAAATCTCCACATTGGGCGCCTAATATCTGCCAAATATATAAATCAGATGGCATCGAGAGCACTCAATCGTGAGCTACCAATCTCCAGACCCCAAATGTTGGGCAGGCCCTCGAAACGTAGCTCTAAGCTCGTAATTTCGAGGTCGGGCTGCGCCTCCAACATGGCGAGACCTAGGAAACTCAATGGTACGGCGTGAGTCTGGCAAACTCAAATGCCAGATCGTGTGCACAGTTACTACGTACGGAATGAGTCTGATCACTTCACATCCCGTTACGGGTCTTGCGTTGCAATCTCAACCACTTCCATCCTTCCGTGGCGGAGCGAGCGTTAGACCAATTTGTTCCGTGGCTGCATAATCATCGCCGCTTTCTCGCCAATGGTCTTCAAGTAGAAGCTGTGGTCAGTTGGAAGTCCTCAGCTCAAACTCGCCCCACTGCACGGTCTGCCTCAATTAGGGAAGCCTCTGACTTGAGATCTCCCCAGGGTGTTTCATCACTTCCAACGTAGGTGGGCAGTGAAGATGCTGACCGTGAGATTCGTCAATGTTTCATCTTCAGTATCCATTGCAGAGCTTAGCCAACACTTGTGCTGCTTCTAGTATATATAAAGCTGTTTCCTGTCCAAGACATTGCATTCAATCAGCGACCTTACATTCATTCTTCACATCATCAGAAGTCAGATTCCATTTTACCCCTAGCTGAATCAAGCACCTTCATTATTGTCTCTTCGGTTTCCATCACACTTTAACAGACATGGGTCTTTTCAAAAGTCTCTGCTCGATCGGCTTCACAGCTAGCGTCATACTCAATGTTGCTACCCCGTCCAACGCAGCTGCGGTAAGGAAGCGAGGTACCGACTGCGACGTGGGCCCTGGCTGGGCGCAACCCGTACTTTCCATCGGCGGTGGGGATAGCAGCGACTCCTCATACGTCTATGCTTGCGAGACCCAATACGGTGGTGACCATACCCCCGTGTCGGGCATTGAGGTTTGGAGGAAAGGGGATGACACTGGCGGCAGGATATCCGGTATGCGCGCGTCCCCATCCATTTCACCATACGTCCTGGCTGATTGATTCGATATAGGTCTGCAATTCACATAGTAAGTCTACAATTGCCTATCCTAGATCAGGGACCTTTCCGCGCTGGTCTCTGCAGTACTGACCATGCATAGCGCATCCGGTAAGACCAGTACCATCTACGGCCATGAAGACACTTCGAAGTACCCTTCGGCCTCTATCACCCTAGCGCCTGGTGAACTCGTAAAGAATGCAATTCTTTATGGTGACGGTCATGGCACATATCTCGGTCACATACATATCGAAACAACGAAACAAACTTTCGATGCTGGTGCTGACACAAACAAAATCGGTCCCCACGGAGTCAACATAGGCAGCGGTCTACTCTATGGGGCCAACGTCGTCACTCATCCACAAGACTCGGGCTCAGATCCCGACATCGCGAGTCTAGCTTTCCTGTTCCTTGGACAAGCGATCGATCATATCAGCATCAACGATGTCACTTTCAACAATGACCCTTCAGGCACCAATGTGGGCATATCACCTCAGAATGTCGTTGTCGGACAATGGTTCGACGACTCACAGAACAATGTGGGCTACAGCCTCTCACCAACGTACACTGTGTCCTCGTCATATTCGTAAGTATTATCAAAGTGTAAATGTGACCGTCTCGCTAATAGTACTTTCAGATACTCGCAGAGTACCACCTTCAGGTAAATTCCAATCTTCATTAATGCGCCCTAAAAGCTTCAAGCACACCCTTCATCGCACCAGATGTCCCCCAAACATGAGCGCAGTTGCGGAAAAGTTTGTATGCTAACTCGCCAACGCAGTTTTGGAGGCTCTATCGGAGTCGAAGTTTCAGCCGAACTTTTCGGGATTGGAGCCAAAGCAGACAGCTCTTTCACATGTAAGACAATCCTGCACCGAGCATACATCTCCGCTTTTCTGACCATATCCTCAGGGGGCGTGTCCCACGAATCCGCCACCACCACCGGCACGACCTCAGTCACCGCCGTCGCCTGCGTGGCAACCGGCACCCTCTCACCAGGCCAAGGTGTCAAAGTCACAGGCTCGTATCAGACCGGCGTCGGCAAATTCGACTACACGTCCACCGTCACCGTGTACCTCAAAGACGGGACCAGTTTCTCGTACAAGGAGCCCGGCACTCTCACAAATGTTGCTTACAATCAATGCTTCACGACGTTCACAACGGATAACACCAAGAATGTTCCCAATAGTCCCGGATTGAGCGCCATCACGGCTGGTCCGTCGGCGACGCCGCACCCGAAGTTCTAGTTCCATGGCCTCGACCGTTAGCTCAACATGAACGACACGAATTCAGTCTTCTACCACGATCAGCGCATCGTCTCCATGTATCATCATCTTTGATTGTCCAATCTGTAGCATAGAAAGAGCGAGGACCTCTGTTTAGCGACACTCTATCAACATATCGCATTCCAGCCACGGCGATGGCTTCGGGGTTGGAGTTGTGATAAACGGCTATCTTGTGCAATACTGTATTTCTAGAAATTCAACCGCCTCATCTTCAAACGCGTATCTTCTTTAGATCAATGTCCTCGCATATTCTTGGAGTTTTGTGCAAAAATAGCTTTCTTAAAAATTCCCCGTCTCTTTTCTCAAGGGTGTTGTCTTCTCAGATGCATGTCCTCGCATACCTCCGGAGTACTGTATTTCTGGAAAACCTCTCCCAAGCGCGCTGTCTTCTTAGACCCATGTTCTCGCATCTCTCCGGAGTCATTAACAACACTGTATCCCTCAACCCTACCTCCAATTCTATCCAAAGCGCATTGTATTTTCACATGCTTATCCCCACATATCCCACAAAGTGCCATCATACACATCCCAAATCTTCAACGTGGCATGCCGGTCAATAATTTCCTGCTCAATATGCTGCGTCCACACTCGAATCATACAACAACATACCTCCATCACATCTCCTGGCTTGAATCCGAGCATGCATCGCGTGATGGACTGCGTGATACTCTACTTTAACAATATAAGTTATGCTACATTGAACCTCAGACTCTACTTCTCTAACGAATCTACCTACCTACCCATCCCACCACACCGCTCAATCCCACTCTCACTCATTCCAGCATTCTTCTCCAACTCTCTACTTCCTCAATCTTTTCGCTTGCAGCCGATCAATCATCAACCACACGGGCACGATTCCAGAAACCTATCGCGTCATACTATTGTATTTAACGTAGGTGAGGAAGAGGGAGTGAGGAAAGGATCTTTAGTAGAAGCTTACAGCATGAGAGAAATATGGGATAGGATAGAATTGAATGAATGCGTGAGGGGTTGTGTTTGCTAGTGGGTTTAGTGGGGTGTGGGGTGTACGAGGAGGCGAGGACTGAGGCGTGCTTAGTTCTTTATGTTTGTTTGGATGCAGAGGTTTAGGGGTGGGGGTTGTTGTGGATGTGGGGGATTGGATTGGGATGGAGGATGGGGCTGTTGGGATGTGGATGGGAGCGGAGGTTTTCTGGTGCAATTTTGTTCGTGTTGATGGATTTGAGTGGATGGGAGATGGGGGTGTGGGAGGGGATATGGTTTTGTAATATTTTGGACGGGGTTTATGATTTACTGGATATGTGCGATGGAATAAAAGGGGAGATGGGCGAAAAATGGTTCAGATATTTTGTTGAGACGTTCATGTTTTTCGTTTTGAGGATGCTGCTTGGTAATTTATATTAAATGGGATGGGGTTTTTTGTGTTAGCTGGGAGAGGTAGGGGGCGGTGATTGCTTTGTTTGATGTTGGGAAT